>Ga0105055_10000979_pt1 | contig 46711 bp, 46 predicted proteins | sample BON03_FD_78090 | JGI IMG/M metagenome (GOLD analysis project Ga0105055, IMG submission 78090) | Freshwater microbial communities from Lake Bonney liftoff mats and glacier meltwater in Antarctica - BON-03 | ecosystem: Environmental > Aquatic > Freshwater > Ice > Glacier meltwater | place: Lake... | reverse complement strand
TTCATGTTTCGTAGAATCTATTGAATCATCTTCTTGAGAAAATGTATTTGATGCCGAAAGCGAGATTGTTAGAATGAGAATAAGTATTTTCAGTCTGTCAATTATAGGATTCCATTTACGAGTTCTGTTTTCCATTTTTAGATACTTTATGTAGTTTTTCATTCTTCTAAATCTTCAATTGTTAATTCTTCTGATTCTAAATAGTCTAAAACATCCTCTTGATTAATATTTTCAAGTAATTCAGATGTGTTTATTGGTGTTGCTTGAATAGCAGTGCTTTGAGTTGCTGTTTTGTTAATTGTTTGGTTTTCAGTTATATTGTTGTTTGACTGTTGAGTTGGAAGATATTTTATTAATAATTCTTGATCAAATTCATTTATATGATCATCAATATAGGCTAATAATTCAGTCGTAGAAACAGAATTAAAATCTAATCCACTCTTAAAGTTCGCTTTAAGAGATTGAATTGTCACAATTCCTATAAATACTGCTGCACTACTTGAAATCCAAAAAACAGACTTTTTGTAGAAAGGGGTTAATTTTCTCACTACAACCTTTTTATTAGAAGTAATAATAGAAGACGCCATATTCTCAAAATATGATTCGTTCAATTCTTCTCTTTTTCGAGGTCGAATGAAATCTAATATGTTGTTTTCTTTTCCCATCTTATTACTTTGACTCTTTTTTTGATCAATGGTTTAATTGACTAAGAATATATTCTTGAATTTTTTTTACGGCATGAAAATAATTTGCCTTTAGAGCACCTTCGCTTGTGCCTATTTTTTTCGATATTTCGCTGTATTTTAAATCTTCAAAATATTTCAATTGAAAAACCTGAGCTTGTTTTTCAGGAAGAAGATCGATTGCTTTTAATAGTAGTTCGCTAATTTCTTCGGATGTATGCGTGTCTAGTGAAGCATGTCCAGCAATAATTTCAATAATTGAATCATCCAGATCTACACTTGAGTTTCGTTTTTCTTTTTCAAGAAATGTAATTGTCTCATTTCTAGCAATTCGATACATCCATGAATATAGGGTAGATTCTTGCTTGAAACCTTCAAGGTTCAGCCATACTTTTACAAATACATTTTGAAGAATGTCGTTGGTTTGGTCGTGATTTTTAGTGATTCGTCTGATTTGCCAATACAGTTGTTTACCGTATTTTTTTACAATGATATTGAAAGCTCGTTCTAATGAAGCAGCATCCTGATTTAACAAATTAAATATATCGTTATCGTCAGGGTGCTGTATCATTTATTCTATTTACGTTTTATTACTTTTAAAGCTGCATCTACTACATTTTGTGTATCGATACCATATTTCGTCATTAATTCCATTGGATCTCCACTTTCTCCAAATGTATCATTTACACCTACATATTCTTGAGGAACTAATAAGTGTTGAATTAAAACTTGTGCAATTGAATCACCTAATCCACCGTTAATCATGTGTTCTTCAGCTGTTACAACGCATTTTGTTTTTCTTACTGATTGTAAGACTGCTTGAACGTCTAAAGGTTTAATTGTATGCATGTTTATTAATTCAACAGATACTCCTTGTGCTTCTAAAATTCGAGCAGCTTCAATAGATTTCCATACTAAATGTCCACAAGCAATTATTGTTACATCTGTTCCTTCAATTAAAATATCCGCTTTTCCGATTTCAAATTTTGCATCTTCTTTGATGAAAATGGGCATTACGGGTCTTCCGAAACGTAAGTAAACCGGACCTTCATAATCTGCAATTGCTATTGTAGCTTGTTTTGTTTGATTGAAATCACACGGAACAATAACGGTCATATTAGGTAACATTTTCATCATTCCAATGTCTTCCAATATTTGATGAGTTGCTCCATCTTCTCCCAATGTTAGTCCAGCGTGAGATGCACAGATTTTCACATTCTTTTTAGAGTATGCCACTGATTGACGGATTTGGTCGTAAACGCGACCAGTTGAGAATACAGCAAATGTTCCAGTGAATGGTATTTTTCCTCCAACTGTCATTCCGGCCGCCATTCCAATCATGTTCGCTTCAGCTATTCCTGTTTGAAAAAAACGTTCAGGAGCATACGCTTTAAAAGCATCCATTTTTAATGAACCAATTAAATCAGCACACAAAGCAACAACATTTTCGTTCGTTTTTGCTAATTCTAATAATCCTTCTCCAAAACCAGAGCGCGTATCTTTATTTCCTGTTACTTCAATATCAATCATGGCCTTTTATTTATAAATTTAAAGATGTTGTTTTATTTGAGTTTATTCTGAATTCTTTTTGTAGTGTATTAGCAGCTGATTTTAAGTTTTTTTGTCGATAAACCAATAAATAAGCTCCTGGCTGTAGCTGCCATTGACCTGATTTTCCGTTTTGATCAATGTTGCAAACCCATTCCATTGCGCCATCTTCTTTTTTAGTAAAGATTTGACCTACAATTAGATTTCCAACTTTGTAAGTGAAATATCCAGGAGCATCAATGTCAATATTTGACGCACTACTTTGTGTTACTTCAATCGTTTTGTAAATTCTTGGTAACGTGAGTACTTCCACTTTGTATTTCCCAATAAGGTATTTGTCTGGAACATTCATGTGTTGCACGTTTAAAGTAGCATTTGAGTTTTCTTGCATCACCCTTGTTTCAATTTGAAATGGTTTTGATGAATTTAAGAAACGAACATTAATGTATCCTTGTGGAGCATCTACAACAATGGTGTTGTGAATGTTTCGGAAAATTGGGATTCCTAATTTTTCTATTTTAGGAAGCGTATTTACTACTAAATCATATTTATATTTCGGATCTATAATAAGTGTATCTGGATTATTGAAACGATTTAAAGTATGCGTGAAAGTATATTTTAAATTTTTAGTTCCTGCTTGGTATAAGAACATAGTAACATCTGTTTCTTTCGGGTTTTTTGTAATATCGTTTAGATTAATTTGAACAGTTGTATTGATTAATGCTTTATTTATAACATTTCCTAAAACACTTTTAAAGGCATCTTTCGTTTCTGCATCTGAGTAAGCGCCAATACAATTGAACTTGTCTAAATAGGATAAATCCATTCCCAAGCCAATAACAAATGGTGTTACTTTTACTCCTTTGTCTTTTAATTTTTGAGCTATTATACAAGGATCGTTGTCACACGCTTCTAATCCATCTGTAATTAGAATAATGATGTTTCGTGAATTAACATCTGGAAAGTCACCAGCAGCAGCTTCTAAAGATCGAGCGATAGGAGTAGTTCCTTTTGCTTCAATCGATTTGATCCGATATTTAATCGTCGAGAAATTATCTTTCCCGAAAGGAACTTCTAATTTTGTGTCATTACAGTCTTGAAATGTTGCCGTAACGGGAGATTGATGCCCGTAGACACGTAATGCAATCTCTAAATTTGGAGTGCCTACTAAACTATCAACTGCTTGAGCTAATAATTCTTTTGCTGCTTGGATTCTAGTTTGATCCAATGTCCATTTAGCATTCATGCTATTTGACGCGTCTAAAATAAATAAGATACGTGTCAGTTCCTGTCCATTAGAAAATGAACTAATAAAAAATAGCGCTATGCATAGAAATTTCCGCAATTAATAATCTCCTAAAGTTTCTTCTAATTGATTTAATGCAATTTGTAATTGCTCTGGATTAGGAGCAGAACCATGCCATTTATGAGTTCCCATCATATAATCAACACCTTGACCCATTTCAGTTTTCATAATGATTACAATTGGTTTGCCATTACCCGTCATAGACTTCGCAATGTTCAATGTAGACTTTATATCATCTATGTTGTGTCCATCCATTTCTAAAACTTCCCATCCAAAAGCTTGCCATTTTTGTCCAAGATTTCCTAAAGACAAAACATGGTCAGTATCTCCGTCAATTTGACGGCCGTTATAGTCAATCGTAGTAATTAAGTTATCTACCTTATTTGCAGCTGCATACATAGCAGCTTCCCAGATTTGACCTTCTTGTAATTCACCGTCACCGTGAAGTGTATAAACTAGAGCTTTGTCTCCGTTTAATTTTTTAGCTTGACAAGTACCTAAAGCATTAGAAAGACCTTGACCTAAAGATCCAGAAGCCATTCTCACACCTGGTAATTTTTTATCAGTAGCTGGGTGACCTTGCAAACGAGAAGATATTTTTCTAAATGTTGCTAATTCGGGTACAGGGAAATAACCAGAACGAGCTAATACACTATAAAATACAGGCGAAATATGTCCATTTGAAAGATAGAATACGTCTTCATTGATAGCGTTCATTGTAAAATTAGCTGAATCATGTTTTAAAACATCAAAATATAAAACAGTTAAAAAATCAGCACAACCAAGAGAACCACCTGGGTGACCAGAACTAACGGCAGACACCATTCTAACTATATCTCTTCTAACTTGTGAAGCTACTTTCTTTAATTCTGAAGTTTCCATCTTGATTTTTGTTTTCTAAATTTAAGTGCAAATTTAGCTTATTTTATTAATTTTGCTTTCAATCTGAAAGAAGTTTTTAGATTGATGCAACTATTTTAAAGTACAGCAAGTTTATATTAAAATTGTATAATTATTTTTTTGAGTCAAATTTGTTAAAAAACACGAAATGAATTTAAAAAACTCAGTATTAACGATGTCCTTATTAATGGTCTTTTGAATATCATTTAATTTTTATTCTTTTCAGAATAATGTATTAATAGGTGAGCCATTTATTGGTTTTCATAATTTAGAAAAACTAAACAAAACCATCTTTTCTGAATCAATAGTTAAATTTAAAGGCGAATTAATTGAAGATATTATAGTGGAATTAATCGAGAATTTTAAATCTAAATCTGGCATTGAAAATATTTTTTTTGAATTAGATAAAAATATAGTTCACTTTATTTATTTGAAGAAAAATCAAGAAAAAACAATTACAGATTTCAATCTCGATATTATTTCTAGTAAATAATATCGAGATTGAATGTATTGAAAATAAAATTTATTCTAATAAAATGACTAAAAAATATAATTTCATCAGATTGTTTTTTGTAATAATAACAATTACGATCTCACATTTAGTTTTTGCTCAACCCGCTAACGACAATCCTTGTGGGGCAATTGAGTTATTCCCTGGTTTAACTTGTAGTTATGGTTTGCAAACGAATCTTGGGGCGACTAATACAGCTTCTCCGTTTTCTGCGATTTCAATTAATACTGTTACTCCTTCTATTGTGTTTGTGTCTAATGTAGACGTATGGTTTAAAGTCGTTGTGCCTAGTAACGGGATTCTTATTATTGATACTGAGGTGGGTTCGTTGACTGATGCTAACATGGTTATATATTCAGGAACTACTTGTGGAGGGCCATTTACTTTACTTAATGCTAATAATGATACACGAATGTCGCCTACCACACTTAATAATATGCCAATAATTGCGCAAAATAATTTGACGCCAGGTTCAACTCTGTGGATACGTATTGGGGCAACTAATTTAACAGGTACATTTGGTATATGTGTTACTTCACCATCAGATTTACCTACAACTGTAAGTAATCCTGCTGCTTCTGATGATTGCGAAAGCTCTCAACCTATTTGTAATTTAAATGGTTATTCAGGAACAACAGTTGGTTATGCGCCAACTGATAGCTGGACTGAATTAGTTGACGCTTTACCTCCACTTACTGTATTGCAAAATGATTCTTATATTAATATTACTGCTGCATCTACTTCAATTTCATTTGATATTTGGATGACTTCAAGTAAACTAGGGCAATGAATTCAAATTTTCCTTTTTTCTTCTCTAGAGTGTGGTTTGGGTAATGCAGTTTCTATGAATAGTTATTTTTGGACTCCTCTTAGAATTACTCATAGCTCAACTAATATTACTTTTTCTAATTTAACTGTAGGTCAAAATTATTATTTAGTCTTTGATGGAGCCTTTAGTGATGAGTGTGATTTTGTTATTGGTTTACCTTTAACAAGTGGAGTTGCTTTGCCTACAACTATTTCTCCTTTAACTGCAACTGTTTGTGTTGGTGGAACAGTTGATTTAACCGCTTCTGGTGGTGATGGTACATATGATTGGTCAGCATCTGATGCAATATTAACTTTAGTTCCTCCTTCCTCTGGAACTTTGAATTCAACGACAGTACCTACAGTTTCATCAACAGCATTTGCAACTCCAGGCACTTATACATATACAGTGAGATCAAATTCTATTTCAACTTGCCCATCTAACGCTACAGCTACTGTTATCGTTCTTCCAGCAATAGCTACTGCTGCAATCACAGGTCCAACTTCTGTATGTGTTTGGTCTTGTAGTGATCTTACTAAATGTACGATTAATCAAACGGGTGAAGTTACGGCAATTGCAGCTGGATCAGTAACTATAAGTTATACAGTATGTGCTACTCCAGCAACATTAACTGTCACGGTTAATGCTTTGCCTGTATTAACAGTAACGGGTGATGCAGTTTTTTGTGCTAAAGCACCAATTACATTAACAGGCTCGCCAACTGGAGGTTCTTTTAGCAGTGAATCACAATCAATAGGGACAATTAATTCAACAACAGGTTTGATGGCTGGATTAACAACCGGGACAACAAAAGTTACTTATGCTTATACAGAACCTGTTACTACTTGTTCCAATACAGTAGATAAAACAATTACTGTAAATGCACAGCCTGACATAACTTTGTTTTATCCAACAATAGGGAATGATAATAAATGTGCTTTTCAACCACAAGATACATTGTTTATGACAAAGAATTCCGGTGGAAGTGGAGTGCTAGGGACATGGACATATGAAGCGCCAACAACTTCTGCTACGGTTAAATTTGTGTCGCCAACTTCTTTAAATACACAGATTATAGTTTCGGAGTATGGTATTTATAAATTTTCTTTTAAAGAGTCGGCTTGTAACTATGAAGATACAATAACTATAAATTTCACGCCTATTCCATACGGAGAGTTAGTTACTTATACTGATATATGTCAAGGGCAAAGTGTTGTTTTAACAGTTGAAAACATTTCTAATCCAACATATTTAGAATCAATAGAATGGACTTCTGATCTTGTAGCATGGAGTTCTAATGGTGAAACAACTACGTCTATAACTGTTTCATCTCCTGGAGAATATACTGCTAGGTTGTTTAATGTGTGTAATCCTACTGGATTTGCCTTACCTTCAAAAATTATAATTAAGACTTGTGATGTTGTAATGCCAAATGTTATTACTCCGAATGGTGATAATATAAATGATGTGTATTATATCAAAGATAATAATGATGTATTCATATCTTTTAATATTGTAATTGTTAATCGTTGGGGAAATGTTATTTCTGAATTTGATGATCCTGCAAATGGAAAATGGGATGGAAAAACAAAAGGGGGTGACTTGGTAGAAGCAGGTGTGTATTTCTATTATGTAAAGGGTATTACTCTTGATGGAAAGGGGATCTCGAAACAAGGGTTTATACATGTGATTTATGAATAATACCAAACTTATTTATATAAGTGTTTCACATAATATTTGATTTATATAATTAATGCAATTAAAAGCGGTCTTTGGATCGCTTTTTTTTATTAAAATATTTTGAGATTTCAATAACTTGTATACCTTTATATAAACTATTCATGATTACTAAATAAGAATGAAATGAAAAATATTGGTGTAAATGGATTCGGCAGAATTGGGAGATATTTTACGCGTCTTTCTCTTATGAGAAATGATATCAATGTAACTGTTGTAAATGATTTGTCCGATATAAATACTTTAGTGCATTTGTTTAAATATGACAGTGTTCATGGTGTTTTAAAGTTGGATTTCAAAGTAGACGGTAATAAAATAGTATTTGAAAATGGAAAAGAAATTCTTTTTATAAAAGAAAAAAATCCTGAATTAATTCCCTGGAACGAATACAATGTTGAAACAGTTTTAGAATCTACAGGACTGTTTTTATCTAAAAACGAAGCAAGTAAACATTTAATTGGTGGAGCTAAAAAAGTGATTATTTCAGCTCCTAGTAAATGTGATGGCGTAAAAACGGTTGTACTTGGTGTGAATGATTATTTGTTAGCTGATTCAGATGTTATAGTTTCTAACGCCTCTTGCACAACCAATTCAGTTGCCCCTTTATTGAAGGTTTTACTTCAAATGTGTGAAGTTGAAAATGCATATATATCAACCGTTCACAGCTATACTTCAGATCAACGGTTGCATGATGCTCCTCACTCGGACTTAAGAAGAGCAAGAGCGGCAGCAGTGTCTATTATTCCTACAAGTACAGGTGCTGCAAAAGCCTTGTCAAAGATTTTTCCTGAATTAGAAGGTAAGATGGGAGGAAGTGCATTTAGAGTTCCCGTTCCAGATGGCTCTATGACTGATTTAACATTGGTGGTTAAAAATCCGCCGACAGTTGAACAAATTAATGCAGCAATGAAACATGCGTCTGAAAATGAATTGAAAGGGATTTTAAGATACACTGAGGAACCAATAGTTTCGATTGATATTGTTGGTGATTCTCATAGTTCAATTTTTGATGCTGAATTAACAAGTGTAACGGGTAATTTAATAAAAGTAATTGGCTGGTACGACAATGAAGCTGGTTACTCGAATAGGTTACTTGATCTGGCTATTAAATTATAAATTACCTCCTCTATTTAGAGTTAAAGAATTAAAGTTTGAAAAAAAATAATTTAACATTCATTTTACTGTTTTTCTGTTGCACATTTTTGATAGCTTCAAATCTGTATTCTCAGAATTCATTTGGTACAATAAGTAGTAATTATGCTCCTACAAATAGCGTAAATATTAACCCCTCTAGTATGGCAAATTCAAAAACCTACTTAGATATTAATATTGTTGGAGCTGGAGTTTATGCTAATAATAATCTATTCCTTATACCAGTTAACAATTGGATTGGTATGTTAACTGGCGATCAAAAAATTGATTTTAAAAAGGATGTTTTTTATGATAAGCAAACCTTAAATCTTAATCGGGATGTTAATCTTTTTGTAAGAGGGTTTGTCGCTGGACCAGGAGCGACATGGAACAAAGGTGATCATGCAGTTGGATTGGCATTTAATGGTAGAAGTTATACAGCTATTCAAAATATGCCTGCTTTTATTGGAGGTTTTTTAGAGAAAGGATTTAAAGGATTTACGAGACAACAAGGGAAGCTATACGATGTGAATAATATGAAATTTGCATCCATTAACTTTGCGGAAATTAAATTAAGTTATGCAAATACTTTTTACAGAAAAGATAAAAATTTATTAGCTGGAGGAATTTCAATCAAAAAGTTTTACGCAATTTCTGGAGCAGCAACAAACATTAGTGATTTATCGTTTAATGTTTTAAATGATTCCGTATTTTCTGTTCCGAAACTTGATATTGATAGAATGTCTTCTGGTTTGGGTGTTAATAAAAGTGGCGGTATGGGTTTTGATATTGGCGTTACCTACCAAAGAATGTTGTCGCAATGTGATTCTTATTTGTCTCATACTGCAAAATCGAATTGTAGGATTATACCTTATAAATATAAAGTAGGTTTGTCATTGATCGATATTGGTTCTGTGAAATTTGATGAAACTAAAATGACTTATGGAGGTTATAATTACAAGGATTTGACGTTTCTTGGGGATGTAGATCAAACGCTTACTAATTATGATTCTACGTTGAATATTTTTTCGAATCAAGATGATCTGACAACCGGAAAAGTTACTAAAAAAAATTCAATTCAATTGCCTTCTTTTTTCTCTGCTCAATTTGATTATAATGTTTGGGCTTCTGCATTCTACGTGAACGCCACAATTGTACAAGGATTGCCTCGTTCGGCTACTAGGTTTGGTATTCAACACGCTAGTTCATTGTCGATTACTCCTCGTTTTGAAACTCGCTTTTTTGAATTTGCATTACCATTCAGTTTATACGGGTATAAAGTCCCCCAACTTGGGATGAATTTGAAGCTTGGTCCTTTAACTATTGGGTCTGATAAATTTATTAATTGGTTGATCAATTCGGATATATATGGAGGAGATATTTACGTCTTTTTTAAAGCTCCAATAACTTTTCATTCAAAATGTAGAGAAATGGTACTTCATAAAAGAAAAGCTGGAGGTTCTTTTAGAAGTAAAATTGATTCCGCTTTTTAAGGGTAGAAATAATCGATTATTTTTTGTGATGCACCCGTTTGAGTTGCTACAAAATGAACTGTTTTCTTTTGAAGTTGTTCAATGTCTTTATCGATTCTGTTAAATGAATTTATAAAATCTTCTGAATTTGTTATTTCAAAACCTATTCCTTCGTTTATAAATGATTGAGCTTCTGGGAATCTTTTGTGTTTCGGTCCAAATAGTAGGGGTAGTCCAAAAACTGCAGGTTCTAAAATATTATGTAAGCTACCTGTGAAACCGCCCCCTACATAAGCAATATCACCATAAGAATATGCATTTGATAGATTTCCTATCGTATCTAAAATTAATACTTGCTCATTGTTTGTTGGTGTAGTTTTTTCTAATTCTGAATATTTCACGTAACTAGTGGTAAGTGCTTCTGTTATTTGTTTTATATGACTCTTTGAGATGTCGTGTGGCGCAATAATTATTTTTCTTTTTATACTACCGTTATTAATTAGAGGAAGTATGATTTGCTCATCTACTGGCCAAGAACTCCCAATTATAAAAGCCTTCTCATTTTGCAAGAATTTTTTGATGCAACTATTTTCTTTTACATTCTTTTTATTCTCAATAACCCTATCAAAACGAGTATCTCCAGTAATTGTATGGTGCTGAATTCCAATTGATTCCAGTAGGGTTTCAGACTCTTTGTTTTGAATAAAAAAATGATCAAATTGTTGAAGTATACTTTTGAAAAACGAGTCATTTTTTTTAAAAAATCGTTGTTCCTCTCTAAATATAGCACTGATTGAATAAAGTTTGGCACCTGTTTTTTTAGCTTCAAATATGTAATTTGCCCAAAATTCATATTTTACAAAAAATAGTTTATCGGGTTGGATTGCTTTTATGAATTTACGAGCATTTGTTGGGGTGTCAAGTGGTAAATAGCATACATAATCTGCTTTATGATCTCTTTTATGGTAATGTAAATAGCCAGAAGGGGAGAAAAAGGTTACAACAATAAATAATGAACTATCGAGTTGTTTTAATAAATTGATTACAGGTAAAGCTTGATCAAACTCTCCTAATGAAGCACAATGAAACCAGTACACTTTTTTATTTTCAAAAGATGGAAGTTGTTTAAAAAAATCTTTTCGTCCTGTTACCCACAGTTTCGCTTTCTTATTAAAGAGCGAAGCGGCACGAATTGATAGGCCATAAAAATTAATCCCAACTGAATATAGTCTATTATTAATCAATGTAAAAGTCCTTTGGTTTACGAACATAAAATGGAATAAACCAACCAAGTTTAAATCCAACTTGAATATCTACCATTGTTTTTTTAGAAACAGGCACATCTGGTTGATTGTAAAAAATTTGACGCATATTTTTTGTGAAACCTTGTTGAGCATAAAATCCTCCGTAAAAGTTAATTAATCCTTGATTTGCCATGAAGGCATATCCAATAAATTCGTGAAAATTTGGACCAATAGATAATTGATCATACCCTTTTCTGTAGTTTAATTCTATTTGTGGTATTACTTGTTCTTGTGTGTCAATTCTGTATTTGTGCGCTAATATTCCAAAACCAGCTTGTATGAAAATCCCTGAATTTAGATTTGGACTTAAAATGGGAATAACTTTTCCTATTGTTAAATTTGCATTATAACCTCTTGCGGAAACAACAACGATACCTTCATCTCCATGAACATCTGTTATTGTACCTTTTGAATCAATCAGTTGTGAAAACATACCGTTCATATGCACTTTGTTTCCGAAAATGAAATTTGCATCTACTCCATAGAACCAATTTTTTTTAGTTTTGTATCCAGCCATTACCCCCATGTGGTTTAGATATCCGTATTTTAAAGACAAATCATCATTCGTCCAATTTCCCCCGTAGTTTACTGCAATCCAAGGTGTTCCGATGATTGAATCTCTTACATTTCTTTGAGAAAAAGAGGTGTAAGAGAGAAGGAAAGTGAATGTAATTAAAGTAACTATTTTCTTCATAGTTCCAAAAGTAATTTCTTTTTTGAAATGTGCCTAAAAAACTCTGTTAAAACTTTCAAACTATCCATTATATTGATTCTGTTGTGATTCTAGTTTATTTAAAGACATGGTGCGTTAAAATGTGAATAAATCGTTGCAAATGATTTATGAATACGATTAAATTCGCCTTATCTTTGTTAAAAATAAATTCATTTTACATGGTAACTCTTGATCCAAAGGAACTTCCTGTTCAGAAATTACATCAGTACTTGTTAGGAGCTGTTGGTCCACGTCCAATTGCTTTTGCGTCAACAATAGATGCTGAAGGAAATTCTAATTTAGCTCCTTTTAGTTTTTTTAATGTGTTTAGTGCAAATCCTCCTATTATGATTTTTTCTCCTGCAAGAAGCGGAAGGACGAATGAAACAAAGGATACGTATAAAAATGTGAAAGCTCATCCTGAGGTTGTTATAAATGTTGTTAATTATGACATTGTTCATCAAATGAGCTTAGCAAGTTCTCCTTACGCACCTGGTGTGAGTGAATTTGAAAAAGCTGGTTTCACACCAATAGCCTCAGATTTGATTCAACCAATGAGAGTTGCTGAATCTCCAGTTCAATTTGAATGTAAGGTAAATGAAGTAATTGAGCTTGGGAAAGAAGGTGGTGCCGGAAATTTGATTATTTGTGAAGTTGTAAAGATTCACATTCATGAGGATGTATTAGATGAAAACGGGATGATTGATCAGCATAAAATCGATTTAGTTTCTCGTATGGGTGGAAATTGGTATTGTAGAGCTGATTCAAGTTCAATGTTTGAAATTATGAAACCGATTACCACTTGTGGGATTGGATTTGATCAACTTTCTGAAGATTTAAGACAAAGTTCTGTTTTAACAGGAAATGATTTAGGTCATTTAGCTGGAATTGAAGAATTACCAAACGAAACAGATGTAAATGAATATAAATTAATTGAATTAAGTGATTTATTCTTAACTTTAGAAGACAATCCAATTCAATTAGAAAATTCTTTGCATTTAAGAGCGAAAGAATTATTGAAAGAAAATAAATTAAACGAAGCATGGTTAACTTTACTGTCGTTTAATAACTAAGTGAAAAATAATAAAAAATAAATAGTATGTTTAAATTAGGTGGAATCGTAAAAGTAGTGAGCCAAACGGTTCAAATTAGTGAGAAATTTGCAAAAAGAGAATTTGTTGTTACAGATGCGTCAAGTATGTATCCTCAAGATATTATGTTTCAATTTACTCAGGATAAATGTTCTTTGTTGGATTCAGTTCAAGTAAATGATCAAATTGAGGTTTCTTTCAACCTTAGAGGTCGTGAATGGACAAGCCCACAGGGTGAAGTTAAATATTTCAATACGTTAGAAGCTTGGAGAATTGACAAAGTTGGTGCTATGAGTAATGGAGGTGGAATGCCTCAAGGTGGTCCAGCAGCAATGGATCTGAATAGCGCTTCAGCTGTTATGGCTACTCAGGTAAATGTTGAGAGTGCTGATGATGATTTACCTTTCTAAGTAAAATAAAATAAGATTATAAATTATAATTTCTGTAAAAAAGGTCACAAAATATCTATTTTGTGACCTTTTTTATTTTGAATAGATTTCTCTATTTTTCCATTTTGGTTTATAAAGGAATAATAGAAGTGTTAAAAGAAGTATATATACTGGTTGAATTATTGAAAAGAAAGGAAGTAAGGCTGTTGTTGAAAATCGTTTTATTCTATTACAATATATGGAATAGACACTTAAATCTAGAAGTGTTTTTATTGAAAAATAGAATACGAGTTCCTGTATCCTCAGTGTAACTAGTAAATAGAAGAATAAACTGTGAAAACTACAATTAAATAACAGGGATGTTAAGGCTAGTCCGTTACTTAATTGATCATTAATATCTTTTCCTTTTCCAATCCATCTCAGTCGTTGTTTAAAAAAATCTTTCCAAGTAGTTGGTGTTTGAGTTGATACTGCAAAATTTTCACTTGAGATTAAATGGATTTCTTGTTTTTCATTTCTGAAATCGCGCAACAAATACATATCATCACCAGATGCAAACTGTTTATGAGAACTGAATGAATCATTTTTAATAAATATTTTTTGATTAAAAAGTAAGTTGGCACCACTTGCTAAAAAGGGTCTTTTCAAGCCGGCTACACTCGTGTTGATTGCATTCGCAAATGAATGGTCAAATTCAAAAAACAACTCTTTCAAAGTCGTTCCAGTCATTTTAACTGGCAGAATAATTAAGTCCGATTCAGGAAGTTGTTGTATATGTTGAAAGTATTCAGGAGCAATTGATATATCTGCGTCCCACGTTAAATTATAATCACTCTCCTCGTGTTGAATTCCAAAACGAATGGCGTGTTTTTTACCTTCTAATTCGTTAGGTAAATAAAGTATCTCATACAAGATTGATGTTTTTAATTTTTTAATTTCAACAACTGTAGAGTCATTTGAATGGTCATCAATAAAAATGAATTTTTTAGGTGTAATTTTAAGTAGATTGATGTCTTGAATTAATTGTTTAATTCGAAATTCTTCATTTCTAAAGGGAATTAAAACAATAAGTTTTTGAAGATTAATTTTATCATTTGTTGAATTCAACCATTTTTTTTCTTTCTTGAATTCGAAAAAATAGCCGATACAAATTCCAATTCCAAATATGGAATAGATTATAGTGAGAAAAAGAGCAAAATTATTCAAGTTCAATTTTCGTTTGTTTGCAAATAAATAAACTAATTAAAGAGGGGAGAGCGAGATTGATAAACCATATTAAAATAGAACTTGTGAGTATTTCAACTTGTCCAAACCCAAGACTTCCAAGTACGACTAATGCAATCGATTCTCTAATAACTAATTTCCCCAGCCATAGAGAAGGCACTAATGTTGTCCATAGGAAAATCTGCCAGATCCATAAAAAAGTATCGAAATTTAAGGCTTCTGTAAAAGCATTGAGCATTAACCAGAATTGAAATGTAAAAATGAAATGTCTTAATAAGCTTAATAACAGTATTTTAACTCTGTAATAAGAGTCGTTTTTTAAGAGACTGACGATTCTTAGGTATCCCGTTTTTCGTTTAAAGCTTCTTAATTTTAGCTTGTCAAATAAAAAATAAAAACCAAGGAGCATGCTGCAAAAAAATAGAAGCAGGTAATTTATAAGTGTTAAATCAATTCCCCATGGCGTTTCTTTTAGCAGTAGGATGGAAACTAATCCAAAAAACATACTTGCAAAAAATTGAGTGAAATTGGATAGCAATGTCATTATAATTATGGACGGTCTAAATTTTCGTTGGAAATAATAGATTCTACCGATGAAATTTCCAAGCATATTTGGTGTTACAAGTCCTGTTGCAATCCCTGCCATAAATGCTAAAAAGTTGTTTTTTGTAGAACTGTTTGTTTTAATGATTGTTAATGTTTGTGTCCATTTTAACCATTCTAGTCCTAAGTTGAAAAGTATTAATAGACAGCTTACAACAAGATAGATTGGATGTTTTAATTCAAGATTTAACCAGTCTTTGGTTTGTACTCTGGATAATTGGATGAATAATAAATAAGAGACCCCTCCTAGAAGAATCAATTTTATAAAAAAGAATAAATACGCCTTATTTTTCATAGCTTTAACCTTTGAAGTTTAAATTCAATGGTTGAAGATAAAATAATTCTTGGAATTGACCCCGGTACAAATGTATTAGGTTACGGATTAATTCATATTAAGGGCAATAAATTGTCATTAATTAACTTTGGGGTGATACAATTAAGTAAATTGGAGACACATCCTGATAAATTAAAAAAGATTTTTGAGCGTTTGGATGCTATTATTAAAGAATACAGGCCCGATGAAATGTCAATTGAGGCACCTTTTTTCGGAAAGAATGTTCAGTCTATGTTGAAGTTAGGTCGCGCACAGGGTGTCGCAATTGCAGCATCTTTGAGTAATAATATTCCTTTCGAAGAATATACACCTAGAAGAATCAAACAAGCCGTTACAGGAAATGGAAATGCTTCAAAAGAACAAGTTGCAGCTATGTTGCAAACGTTATTGAGTTTTTCTGATATGCCTAAATATTTAGACGCTACAGATGGATTAGCAGTTGCTGTTTGTCACCATTTTTCAAAAGGAATTGGAGAACACAATAAGGCAAAAGGAAATAAATGGGAATCTTTCTTAAAGGATAACCCTGATAGGAAATTGAGGTAGTTATTTTGCTGACAATTCCGTTATTTCTCTATTTACGGAATCTAATATTTGAGAATATATTCCTTCCATTTCTTTTTGTCTGGAAAAGTAATAATTCATTGACTTAGTAAAGCGAGAGGAATCAATATGATATTTATTGAAAATTAATTGACTGGATTTTTTTATTGTTTTATACGATTGTTGAACCGCAGGGTTTTTTATTCTAACATGTGACTCTAAGATGGTTAAATCTTTCAAAACCATTATAATAGAGTCTTTTGGAATAAGATTTGAAGGTTTGGCTGTTTTTTTTAGTTCAGAAACGCAACTCGTTAGAATCAAAAATACAAGACCTATTATTTTCTTCATTGACGAACAAATAATAAACGATTACCACCTACATTTTCAATAGTTTTTTCTTCAGCGGAAACTAAATTTACAATTTTTTCTGATTTTAATAAAATTGAATTGCTCATAGTTTCATTTTACGCATTTTCCAAACTCCGAAAAATGCTTCTTTAAAAATCCCTGTATTCATTTTAGAAACACCGTACAATCTATCAACGAAAGTAATTGGTACTTCAACCAATTTGAAGTTGTGTTTGATAGCAGCGTATTTAAGACAAATTTGAAAAGCATATCCTTTAAAAGTAACAGCGTCTAAGTTGATTGTTTCTAGAACTTTTCGTTTATAGCATTTAAAACCTGCAGTTGTGTCTTTTATGCTAATAAAAAGAATTAATCGAACGTAAACGCTTGCGAAATAAGACATTAAAATCCTTTTTAATGGCCAATCTTTCACTTTTCCACCTTTACAATATCTAGATCCAATACTTAAATCAGCTCCGTCAATTGCACAAGCATTGTAAAGTCGAATTAAGTCATCTGGATTATGTGAAAAGTCACAATCCATTTCAAAAATATATTCGTATTTCTTGTTAATCGCCCATTTAAATCCATGAATATAAGCTGTACCTAATCCAAGTTTTCCTTTTCTTGTTTCTAAGAAAATTTGATTAGGAAACTCTTTCTGGAGTGTAGCAATGATTTCTCCTGTTCGATCTGGAGAAGAATCGTCAACAAAAAGAACATGAAATTTTTTCTCGAAAGACATGATTTTTCTAATCATGTTTTCCACGTTTTCTTCTTCTTTGTATGTTGGAATAATGATTATTGAATCTGACATTTTTTTAAATTGTTTTGCTAAATTAATTAATTAAATTCAATCAAAAAATCAAACAGATTATTTAATATAAAATTAACACTTTTTAGCTGGGAAAACTTCTTTTATAGCGTCACATATGAGGTCGTTTTCGTATCCTTTTGATTGTAGGAATCGATATGTTTTAGCTTTTTGATCCCAAACATCTCCTTTTTTATTCGATAATTCAGTTTTCTTTTTATCCGCTAAATGAAGTAGTGTTTCCCAATATTCATTTAAGTCAATTTCTTTTAATCCTTTGTTAATAGAATATTCAGAAATGTGTTTTTGTTTTAAATGGGATTTAATTTTAATTCTCCCCCATCTTTTAATTCTAAATTTCCCGGACACATAAGCCTCTGCAAATCGTTGTTCGTTGATGAAATTGTTAGTGATTAAATCAGCGATAAGTTGGTCTCTTTGTTCAGGAAGAAATCCCCATAAATACAATTTGTTATCCATCTCAAACTGACATCTCTCTTGATAGGCGCATAGGGCTTCCAGTTTAGACTTTGCTTCTAAGAATGAATATTTGGATTCCATTAGATATTTGATATGTCAAAAAAAAAGATTGAAGTCATATTGATTTCAATCTTTTTTAGGTTATTCACTTTAATTTAAAGTGTTATTTCTTCATTGTTCTGGTTTACAAACTTGTATTCTAGTAAGTTGTTTTCAGTTATTCCTCTTACTTTAATCCATTTTTTGTATTTCCACAACCATTTCATTTGTCTAGAAAATGTTCCATTCTTAAAATATGCTTCAAGATATGGGTGAACCAATAGACTGACATTTTTTTCTCCTCTTTCTTTTACCAAGTAATTTAAATTACTTTCAATTTCTTCAGCATATAGAATCGAAGCTTGAACTTCGCCTGTACCATTACAAGTAGGACAAGTTTCAGAAGTATTTATATCAGTCTCAGGACGAACTCTTTGTCTAGTTATTTCAACTACTCCAAATTTAGAAGGAGGGAGAATATTGTGTTTTGCACGATCAGAGATCATGTGCTCTTTTATTTTCTCGAATAGTTTTTTGTTGTTTTCACGATCGTGCATATCTATAAAATCGATACAGATAATTCCTCCCATGTCACGCAATTGTAAAACACGTGCAATTTCTTCGGCTGCTTCTAAGTTTGTAGAAAGCGCATTGTTTTCTTGACCGTCAGCACCTTTTCTGTTTCCACTGTTTACATCGATAACGTGCATCGCTTCAGTGTGTTCGATGATTAAGTAACCACCACTTGCAAGAGGTACTTTTTTACCGAATAATGTCTTGATTTGTTTTGTAATTCCAAATTTTTCAAAAATACTTATTTTACGGTCGTGTAATTTTAATATTTTCTCTCTACCAGGAGCAATGTCTGTAATGTATTCACTCATTTCTGTCATTAAAATGACATCATTTATATGAATATTTGTAAAATCAGCATTCAATAAATCTCTTAATATTGAAGATGTTTTATCAAGTTCTCCTAACACACGTTTCGGAGGTGTTGCTGTTTTTAAATTAGAATACATGAATTTCCATTTTTCAAGCAAGTTTTGCAAGTCTTGATCAAGAAGTTCAACTTTTTTATTTTCAGCAACTGTACGAATAATTACACCAAAGTTTTTTGGTTTAATATTATTCATTAATGTTTTTAATCGAGACCTTTCTTCAGGGTCTTTTATTTTTTGAGATATTGATATTTTATCTGAAAAAGGAACTAAAACAAGGTAACGTCCGGCAAGTGTAATTTCTGCACTTAATCTCGGACCTTTACTAGAAATAGGTTCTTTTGCAATTTGCACCAAGATTGGTGAAGAGGAAGAAACTATTTCATTGATTTTACCGTCTTTTGGTATATCTAATTCAGCCTTAAAATATTGAAGATCTGCTACGTTTTGCCTACCATGCAACGTGTCGCGTGTAAACTTATTAAGAGAGTTGAATTGCGGACCAAGGTCAAGATAATGTAAAAAGGCATCTTTTTCGAAGCCTACATCAACAAACGCAGCATTCAGACTGGGAACTACTTTACGAACTTTACCAAGGTAGATGTCTCCAACGGCAAATTCTGCATTCCCTTTTTCTTCTTGCAACTCAATAAGTTTTCCGTCACGTAACAAAGCAAGCCAGATACCATTTGGTCTGGCATCTACTACTAGTTCTAAACTCACGAAAGACTGTATTTAATTAAAATGATAGAAAACAAAAAAAACTCAGTAAGCAATTGCTCACTAAGTTTTATAGTTTGAATAATCTACTGATTATTTTTTCTTTTTGTGACGATTCTTTCTAAGACGTTTTTTTCGTTTGTGAGTCGCCATTTTGTGACCTTTTCTTTTTTTACCGCTTGGCATAATTGTATATTTTAATTGAATAAACTCTTTTTGTTCTTTTCAAAACTGTTCTGAAGTAATTCAGTTCTTTTTTTCAAGAGTGCGAAAGTAATAAATTTAATCTGATAAATTACATTGGATTTATAAAAACCAGAAATTATTTTACTTTAACACTTGATTTAACCTCTTCAACAAAAGTTTTTGAAGGTTTGAAAGAAGGGATATTGTGTGCTGGAATAATAATAGTTGTATTTTTAGAGATATTTCTTCCTGTTTTCTCCGCTCTTTCTTTAACGATAAAGCTTCCAAAACCTCTTAAGTATACATTTTCTCCTTTAGCTAAAGAAGTTTTAATAGAATTCATGAATGATTCAACCGCTTTAAGGGCCTCATTTCTTTCTAATCCTGTTTCAACTGCAATGTCTGCAACGATGTCCGCTTTTGTCATTTTCTTTGTATTTATTATTTATATCAATTTCATTTTCAGATTGCAAAAGTATATCTCTAAAAGTTATATTTTTGCATTTTATTAAAATAATTTTAAAAATAAATCCTTAATGGTTGATTTTCACCGATTAATAACAGAATGGTATAGATTAAACAAGAGAAACTTGCCTTGGAGAGAAACAAAAAATCCTTATTTCATTTGGTTGTCTGAAATTATCCTTCAACAAACTAGAGTTGCGCAAGGTTTGAGCTATTATTTAAAGTTTGTAGATCATTATCCTACTGTTTCAGATCTAGCAAATGCTTCAGAATTAGCTGTTTTAAATGATTGGCAAGGCTTGGGTTATTATAGTCGAGCGAGAAATTTACATGCTTCTGCAAAGTACATAAGTGAAGAATTAAATAGTGTTTTTCCAGATGAGCATAAATGTATTATGAACTTAAAGGGCGTAGGCGATTACACAGCAGCTGCTATTGCTTCTTTTTCTTTTGATTTACCTCACGCTGTGGTTGATGGAAATGTATATCGTGTTTTGAGTCGTGTTTTTGATGTTGATTTACCGATAGATTCTACAGAAGGCAAAAAATATTTTGCTCAATTGGCACAAGAATTATTACCTGTTAATTCTGCAGCTATTCACAATCAAGCTATTATGGAGTTTGGGGCGCTTCATTGTTTGCCAGCTAATCCATTGTGTGATAGCTGCCCATTAACGAATATATGCTTGGCTTTGTCTGTTGGGTCAATTTCAGATCGACCTATTAAATCTAAAAAGATTAAAGTCAGAAATAGGTTTTTTCATTATTTGGTTTTTAAAGAAAATGGAAATATACTTCTTTCAAAAAGAGAGAATAAAGATATTTGGCAGCATCTATATGAGTTTCCATTGATAGAAACCGATGAGGAGCGAAGTTTTTCGGAAATGATGTTGATTTTCGAAGATAAATTTCAACTTCAGCCGGTTTGGTGTAGTGAGTTTTCAACTCATAAACTTTCTCATCAGAAAATAATTGCACGTTTTTATTTTTTTGATAAAATACCTGAAACTATTATTGGTAGTTATGATGTTGCGCAATCAATTGATATTCAGGACTATCCTTTGCCCCGTTTAATTGATCGTTTTTTGGAAAAATTTGAACTTTAAATTTGGATGAATTCTTTTGATGTGTTAAATTCACTTATATTTGTCTAAATCATTATTTGAGATGGCTGGAAGTGTAAATAAAGTAATTCTTATCGGGAATCTAGGTCGCGACCCTGAGGTTCGTCGTTTTGATACTAATTCGATTGTAGCTACTTTTTCAATCGCAACTTCTGAAGTTTACACTGACAAAGTTACTGGTGATAAAAAGGAAGTCACGGATTGGCATGATGTTGTCGTTTGGAGAGGTTTGGCTGAAGTTGTAGAGAAATATGTTAAAAAAGGCTATAAAGTTTATGTTGAAGGTCGATTAAAAAAGAGGTCGTGGCAAGATAAAGACGGGATAACTCGTTACACAACTGAAATTATTGCTGATACCTTGAATATTTTATCTCGACCAGAAGTGAAAGAAGGAGATTCTATTAGTTCGCCGCCTTATTCATCTCAAGGAACACCTAATGAACTTTCTAAAATGGAAGAACTTTTAGTGCCTGACAAAAATGATTTGCCTTTTTAATTCTTTTTATTTGAAAATCTATTTATGACTGAAATTATTATTTCATTTATCATTCTTTTTATTCTTTTGATGTGTTCAGCTTTGGTTTCAGGTGCTGAAGCTGCGTTCTTTTCTTTGAGTCCGGTTGAAAAAGATGAATTGAAAAACGACACAAGTAAAACAGGTTTATTAGTTACTAAATTGTTAAACATCCCTAAGCAGTTATTGGCAACTATTTTAATTACCAATAATTTTGTGAATGTTGCTATTGTAATTGTTTCAAGTTCAATTCTTTCTTTCTTTTTTGGGAAAGGTAGTGGAATTGACGAAACGCTTCGATTTGTATTAGATGTATTTGTTATTACGTTGATTTTGCTCTTAATTGGCGAGGTAATTCCTAAAATATATGCAACCAAAAATGCCTTGAAATTTGCAAAATTAATGGCCGTACCTTTGGATGTATTGAACGGGTTACCTCCGTTTTCATGGTTGAAGATAGGTTTGGTAAATGGATCAAATATCATACACAAATTTGCTAAAAAGAAAGGTGTTAAAATTTCTTCGGATGAGTTAGAGCAAGCTTTAGCATTAACTAAAGAAGATAATGTTTCAGAAGGCGAGCATAAGATTTTAGAAGGTATTGTTAAGTTTGGAAATACAGATGTTCGACAAATAATGAAATTCAGAATGGATGTTGATGCTTTTGCTGATGATTTGAAATTTCCTCAAGTTGTAGCTTTGATATTAGAATATGGTTACTCGAGAATACCTGTCTTTTCTGGTACATTTGACAATGTGATTGGAATTCTTTTTATTAAAGATTTGTTGCCTTATTTAGAAGAAAACGAAGAATTTGATTGGAAATCGTTGCTTAGAAAGCCCTTTTTTGTTCCTGAGAATAAGAAAATTGACGATTTGTTAAAAGAGTTTCAAACTAAAAAAGTACACATGGCAATCGTAGTTGATGAATACGGCGGCGCGAGTGGTGTTGTAACTTTAGAAGATGTGCTTGAAGAAATTGTCGGAGATATTACGGATGAATTTGATGATGATGAATTGTCTTTTAAAAAAATTGACGACACGACTTATCTTTTTGAAGGAAGAACCGCTTTGATCGATTTTTATAAAATTTTAGAAATTGAAGGGAAAGAATTTGAAAGTATGAAAGGTGAATCGGATACTTTAGGAGGGTTTATTGTTGAGAATGCTGGTCGAATCTTGAAGAATAATGAATATTTTATTTGCAATGTTTATAAGTTGATCGTAGCTTCTTCGGATAAAAAAAGAATTAAAATGGTAAAAGTTACTATTTTAAATTCGACTTTAGAAGTTGGAAATTAAATCAAAAAAAATGAAAATTTTAATTTTAATTACTGCATTATTTTTATTCGTTTCTTGCGGAGGAAATACTATTTTAATACCTAAACCTCCTACTTATTTGAGGATGAATTTACCAAAGCATTCATACAGTGTTTATTCTGACGGTTGTCCTTATTCTTTTGAAATTGCTAAAAGTTTTAAAGTGGAAAAGGTAGCTGGGACAGGCGAGTTTAATTGTCATAAAGAAATTAAATTGGGCGATTTGAATGGTGTGATTCATTTTTCGTATATTAAAATGGTTGAACCTTTATCGAGGTATGTAAATTATTCCAATGATAAGGTTGATGAGCATAAAATCAAAGCAAATTCTATAGAAGATTTTAAAATTGTTCGACCAAAAGATAAGGTTTTTGGAACTTTCTTTGAATTAAAAGGTGATGTTGCTACACCTTTTCAATTTTATTTAACTGATTCAACGTCTCGTTTTGTAAGCGGTGTTGTTTATTTCAACAGTGTTCCTAATTATGACTCCTTAAAACCCAGTTTAGATTATTTAAAAGTTGACTTAATGAAATTAGTACATACTTTTAAATGGAAATAATCGAATGAAGGGTGTTTTCTTAAGTATTGGAAGTAATAAAGGAGATCGATTACTGAATATTAATACAGCTATTCAATTGATCAATCGAAAAGTTGGTAAAGTTGTCATCTGTTCGCCGATTTATGAAAATCCTCCTTTAGGATTTGAAGCAGAACTGAATTTTTATAATGTTTGCTTGGAAGTTGAAACCGATTCATCACCTTTTGAATTATTAAAAAAAACGCAAGATATTGAAGTTGAGGTAGGTAGAACGAGTAAGAGCAAGTTTGGGAATTATTCGTCTCGCATCATAGATATTGACATTGTTCTTTACAACGACTATCAAATATTAAGTGAACTATTAACAATCCCACATTTATTATTCCGTGAAAGGAGGTTTGTTCTCCAGCCACTTTGTGACTTAGCACCTAATTTTATTGACCCTATCACAAAAAAAGCGATTTTTGATATATTAGAAGTTTGTAAAGACGGAAGTGTGCTTAAAATTGTAATGTAAATGATGTTTTTTTAGGGATTCTTATTTCCATTTTGTTGGAATTAAGAATTTTAATTCTTAATATTGTCACGTTTAAAATTGTAATTACAACTAGTACAAATATGAAAATACAGACTATCAAAGGATTAGCATTAATTGTTGCTGCTGGAACAATGGCAACAAGTTGCGACTTAATGAAAGATTTAACCTACGAAGTAACGCCTAAAACATTAGAAATGCATGGCGATTCTGTTCGTATTAGTGTTGATGTTGAATTTCCTGTAAAAGGAATTAAGAAAAAAGTTTCTGCTGAAATTACTCCAATGTTGGGTACTTCTGCTTTGAAAACAATTTCAGTTCAAGGTGAAAAAGTTACTGGAAACGGTAATGTAATTCAATACAAACCAGGTGGTAAAGTTACTTACACAGATATTGTAGCATACAAGCCAGAATTTGAAGAAACTCAATTAAAAGTTACGGGTTCATTTTCAAAAGGTGGAAAAGTAAAAGGAGCTATTCCAGAAAAGAAAATTGCTGATGGAACTATTATAACTCCATTTTTAGTAAATAAAGATTATAAAGTAATTTTATTGAAAGATGCTTTCAATAGAGTTACTGAAAAAGGATTTTCTGCTCAAATTAATTTTGATAAAGGAAAGTCAATTGTAAAACCTACTGAATTAAAAGAAAAAGATATTGCTGATTTAAAAGTTTGGTTATCTGCTGCTACTTCAAATCCAAAAATTACAATTAAATCAATCAATGTTGTTGGATATGCTTCTCCAGAAGGTGAAGTAGGATCGAATGATACTTTATCTAATGAGCGTGCTTCTGCTGCAAAAGCTGCAGTTTTAGGAGTTGCTTTAGGAGCTAAAAATGACAAAGTAAAAACGGAAATGTTTTCTTTAGTAGGTAAAGGGGAAGATTTTGACGGTTTCAAAAAAGAATTGGTTGCTTCTAATATGGATAATGATGAGAAGCAATTGATTATTAGAGTGTTGGAGATGCAGAAAGATCCAGTAACTCGTGAGACTGAAATGCGTAACATGGGTAAAACCTTTACGTTCTTAGAGCAAAATATTTTCACTAAGTTACGTCGTTCTGAAATTCAAGTAACGTATGATAGAGTTGGTTTTACTGATGCTGAATTAATGGCGCTTTCTGTATCTCGTCCAGATACATTAACTATTGAAGAGTTATTGTTTACTGCAACGTTAACAAACGACTTAAACGAGAAATTACGTATTTACAAAGTAGCTGCTACAAATTTCCCTTCTGATTACAGAGGTGCGAATAATGTTGGAGCGATTTACTACATGCAAAATAAATTAGATGAAGCTAAAGTTGAGTTTGAAAAAGCGAATGCAACTAAAGCAAATCCAATATCTAAAAACAATTTAGGTGCTATTGCTGGAGTAATGAATGATAGAACAGGTGCTAAAAAATTATTAGCTGAAGCGAAAGGTGCAGGAACTGAAGTGAACTATAACTTAGGTATTTTAAATATTCAAGATGGTTTATACAATGAAGCTGTTGCAAACTTTGGTGCTGATAACACATTCAACAAAGCATTGGCTCAATTGTTAAGCGCTACAGCTGCTGGTGCAGATATTAAAACGTTAGATGGTTCAGTTGATAAAGAAAGTGCTCAAGGTTTTTACTTGAAAGCGATTATCTCTGCTCGTCAAGATAATGTTGACGCTACAATTAGTAACTTAAAAAGTTCTTTCGCTAAAGATGCTTCATTCAAAACAAAAGCGTTAAAAGATAGAGAGTTCTTGAAATATGCTGAAAACCCTAATTTTTCAGGAGCAGTTAAATAAGAAGTTAACAATGATATGGAAATCCCGGTTTACACTGTAAATCGGGATTTTTTTTATTTTATATAAAATGTATTGAAATGACAGATAAAAAAATTAGTTTCGGTAAAGTTTTTTGGCCAAGTTTGGTAGCAGCTCTTATTGTTTCTGTAATTGGAACAATTATTTTCTTTGTTGTTACAGCTGGGTTGTTAAGTGGTTTGACAGATCTTAAACCCGAACCATTTGTAGTGAAAGAAAAAACCATTTTACGTTTTACATTGGATGGAAATATTGGTGAAGTAAGCGAGACTAAATTCAACAAATCGCAATTGAATTTTGAAAACAAAATTGGATTGAGTGATTTGTTATTCGGTTTTCAAGCTGCAGCAGTCGACACTGATATTAAAGGAATTTTTTTGGATATTAAAGATGTAAATTGTGGGTATGCTACTGCTAGAGAAATTCGAAATGCTATTAATACATTTGAGAAGTCTGGTAAATTTGTTATCGCTTATAATTCAGGTGAATATATTTCTCAAAAAGAATACTATATTGCTTCTGCGTCTAATTTGAATTATGGTTTTCCTACCTCTGCAATGGAGTTTGTTGGATTGGGGGCTGAATTAATGTATTACAAAAAAACCTTGGATAAGTTGGGTGTTGAAATGCAAGTGATTCGTGGAAAAAACAATGATTTTAAAAGTGCCGTTGAGCCGTTTTTCAGAGAGAGCATGAGTGACTCTAGTCGTGTGCAAATAGAGCGATATTTATCAAGTCTGTGGTCAGACATTCGTTTAGACATTTCAAAAGACAGAAAAATTGGAACGAATAAATTAAATGAAATTGCTGATAACGCAAAGATTCACCGTGTTGAAGATGCTGTAAATTATAAACTGATTGATGCCGTTAAATATAGAGATGAAATAATTAGTCTTTTAAGGCAGAAAGCTGGAGTTTCTGAAAAAGAAGAGCTTCATTTACGGGCATTTGAAAAGTACGCTAAAAAGAAGTTTTATCAAAATCAGACCATTTCGAAAGTTGACGAACCTAATATTGCTGTTATCCTAGCTGAGGGTGAGATAACAACTGATGGGGACGGTTTAACTTCAAGAGAGATTTGTAAATTATTTCAAGATGTTAGAAATAATAAAACAATTAAAACAGTTGTTTTTAGAATTAATAGTCCTGGAGGCAGTGCTTTAGCGAGTGATGAAATTTGGAGAGAAGTGAAATTAACGAATCAGGTAAAAAAAGTTATCGTTTCAATGGGTGACGTAGCTGCATCTGGAGGTTATTACATTGCAGCTCCAGCTACTGCAATTTTTGCTGAACCAACAACTATTACAGGATCAATTGGTGTGTTTGGAGTTATTCCGTTCACGGGGAATCTATTGACGAATAAGTTAGGGCTAACATTTGATAGAGCTCAAACCAATAAGCATTCTGTGATGTCTTTAAATAGGAAGTTGACGCATGAAGAACTTGGTATTATTCAAGAAGAAGTAGACCAGATTTATTTACAATTTATGAAGAATGTTGCAACTGGTAGAAAAATGACAGTCGATCAAGTGAATGTAATTGCTAGAGGTAGAGTTTGGACAGGGAGAGATGCTTTAAGAATTGGTTTAGTAGATCAATTAGGAGGAATTACAGATGCGATTAATTACGCTGCAAATACAGCTAAAATTAAAAGTAAAGTAGTTTTATATTATCCTTTAAAAGAAGAAGATCCTATTGCCGAGTTGATCGAAAAAATTGAAGAACAAACAATGAAAAAATCCTCTGTTTCTTCAATTGAGATTCCAGTTGCATTGATGGAATATTATAAGCAAATTAAAAGTTTAGAATCTTATTCAGGCATTCAAATGCGATTGCCGTATCAAATTGAAATTCGTTAATTCGTGAAAAGAGTACTTCTTCGTTTTTCTTTTTTTAGTATTCCTTTGATTATTCTATTTCTAATCATAGAGTATAAATTAAGAACGTTTGATAGTGTTTATGCTCAAAAAAGAGACGGCTTAAATTCAGTTAAAAAGTCTTTATAAGTTTTGATTTTAGGCAATTCTCATACGGAAGATGCTGTGAGTCCTGCTTATTTTGATTTAAAAACGTATAATATTGTATCAAGTTCACAAACTGTTATTTACGATAAATATTTGATTGATAAATATATTAAAGAATTACCCAAACTAAAATATGTGTTTTTAAATGTTGATTACCATTCAATGTATGGTGTTGCTTTAAAAGAAAGGGCTTTGTTTTTTATTCAATGTCTAAACGCCAAGAGTTAGTTTTACAAGTCTATTAATTAGGGTCTTCTTATAAACTTACATATAATTTATTATTAAAAACAAAAATAAATAAGCTGAGGAGTTTATCAGCAGACCCTAAATAATATGCAAAAAAAACTCGAAGCTTTCACCTCGAGATCTTTTCTTTTTATAGTAACATTTTTAGTTCATTTTGTATTTCTTAAAGAAAGCATCCCAGTTCCAAATGAAATTTATCATTACTTCATCCATTCTTTTCAAGAATAATGGGTTTGGAGCTTGCATTCTTCTGAAGTAATCGTCTTGAAAGTCGTTCAACTTGTATTTCTCGAACATCGCTTTAGACATTCCGTAAACTAAGTTTTTTGAAGGATAGTTTACTCTTGCAATAAAGCTTTGGTATTCTCTTGCTAATGTTTGAAAATCAGCAGTAGTCATGCTGTAAATTTTACCTAATTTTTCAAAAATTAATTGTTCTACTCTTACTGCTTGCTCAGCTTCAAAAGTGCTTTCTAAAGATGATAGATTTGCTGCAATAACAATTAAAGCAAATTCACCATTCAAATTCGGCTCAATTTCTGGCGATTGAACAAAAGCAATATCTTCATTAATTAATTCCGAAACTTCAATAAACCCGTTATCGACAACGTCAAACAATGCATTTATAAATACATTTGACACCTGATCGTCAGATAGTTTACGTTTTAAAAGAGTGCCTAATAGAGCCATTTTTTCGGTTTTATATTTAATGCGACAAAATTAGCAAACGATGAAGGTATATTTTACGTCTATTAAATATGGTTTTCAACGAAGTTTTCAACAATTAATAATATTGCAAAGGATGAATTGTTTAGAAATACTATTTTTATGCAATTGTACCAAATACATTTATAAAATGGATTAAAATAAGTGTTTGGTTTTGTGCTCTTTTAGTGTTTTATTATTTTTTAAAGAGATTAGTTTTAACTTTTTTGTAATTGGATTTTTTATGAAGTTTAAAGTTGGTTTGGTCGCTTTTAGTGTAGTCTTGTTTTTTATGTTTCTTTTTTTTCAATTCCTTTCACCTGTAAAAAAGAGTGTTGAGAAGAAATCGATTGAAAAAGAGGTAGTTAGAACAATTGATATTCGTGAGCCGGTTGTACCTGTACGAGTTGATTTTTTAAAAAAAACAACTGCTAAAAGTGATGTGCCACTAGTAAAAGGCGACCGTGTTGTGTTTGGATTGAATGGAATACTTTTAAAAGGTGAAGTGGAATATCGACCATTGACTGAGTTTAAAAAAGGGCAACTTTTGTTTAGGATCGATAACCGTGATTTTTTCATTGAAATAGCTGCTAAAAAATCTGAATTATTGGAATTGGTTGATAAATTAACTGTTGAAATTGAGACTTTTTCTTCTACTGAGTTAGAGGATTGGAAAACGTTTAAGGTTTGTCTTCAGCTGAATAAGTTGTTGCCTGAATTTCCAGTTCTTCAGTCTGACAAGATTGTTCAATTAGCAGGTTATGATGTTGTTAAAAAGATGTATTTGTTTGTTAAGAATATGGAACGTGAAATGGGGAATTATTTCTTTATTGCGCCTTATGACGGTTATTTTTCAAAGTCAATTGTGAAAGATGGAAGTCGAATTAAGAAAAATCAAACAATCGCTTTGATAGAAAAAATTCAAAATTAATTTTTAACGTAAACTACTTTTTTAGTTTCAAAGAATTCTTCTTCAAAGAATTTATTTAAGTCGTGAAATTTAAATTGTTTTTTAACAGTACACATTTCTTCAATTAAATCTCCACCTTTTAAATATAAAATTCCGTTTGGAAGTTCATTGATGTTTTCTTTTTTGAATTTCTTGTCAACCCATGTTAAAAACAAAGGCATTGCTGTAACGGCTCTACTTACTACGAAATCAAATTTGTCTTTTATCTCTTCCGCTCGAGTGTGAATTCCGGTTACGTTTGTAAGTCCAATTGCTAAAGCAACTTCATTTACCACTTTTATTTTTTTACCAATAGAATCAACTAAAGTGAATTTGCATTTAGGAAATAAAATAGCCAATGGAATACCTGGGAATCCGCCACCTGTTCCGATATCTAAAATTTCTGAGCCTTCTTTGAATTTGATTATTTTAGCAATCCCTAAAGAATGTAAAACATGACGTTCATAAAAATTTTCAGTGTCTTTTCTTGAAATTACATTGATTTGATTGTTCCAGAAAACATAGGTTTCCAACAATTTGGAAAACTGATTTATTTGTGTTTTTGTTAAATCGGGGAAATATTTTAGTATTAATTGAATCGAATTCATAATTGATATTAAATAGTGTCTTTCGTCTTAGCTATTAAGTTAGCTAAAAATTCGCGTGCTCTGAAAAGTTGTGCTTTTACTGTTCCTAAAGGAAGGTTTAATTCTTCTGCGATTTCTTCGTAGCTTAATTCTTCAAAATATCTTTTTTCAATCAATTCTTTGTAGCGTGGCTTTAATTTACTTACCAAGTTACGCATTAATTTTATTTTCTGATTTTGAATAATAGTTTCTTCTGGATTTAGCGTTGAGGATTTTGCGTCGAAGAAAATTACATCTCCGTCATCCGTAGTTCTCCCTGTATCCATTGAAGTTATTTTGATTCTTTTTTTACGAATAAAATCAATGCAATTGTTAGACGCAATTTTAAACAACCAAGTGCTAAAAGCAAAGCTTGGAGAATATTGCTCTAAGCGACTAAATGCTTTGCCAAATGCTTCAATTGTTAAATCATCTGCATCATCTTGGTTTTTAACCATTTTAAACATCATGTAATAGATCGATTCACGGTAGCGATCCATTAATTCCGCATATGCGCTTTGTTTACCGTCAATAGCAGCTCTAACTAAAGATAAGTCTTTTTGTGCTTTGTCCGATAAATGTTCGCCTCCTACCATTTTCTTATTTCTTTTTTATCCGTTGTGTAATACAATATTGGAAGAAGAAGTGCGTATGCTAAATCATATAATGGAAGTAATATTATAAAGCTTGGTTGTTTTAATTTAATAAAGCATCTTGCTTGTATCCACCATTTAATCACTACGACAATTCCAAATCCAGATAGTGTTAAGAAACGGAAATTTTCATCAGATACCAAAATAACGAATGAAATTGTAAAGATTAACATAGTGAATGGGTAAATTCCTAACATCGCTTTCTTGAAAACATTATATCTTCCCGAAGTTGTGAAGTGCCGTGTCTTTTGCATATACCAGTTTTCCCAGTTGGAACTCGCTTCAGAGAGGCAAAATGAAACTGGATCCAAGTTGATTGCGAAGTTTTGTTTGGTTGCTGTTTCTTGAATAAATAAATCATCATCTCCTGATGTAATGGAATAATGTGATTTATAACCATTTACAGATTCAAAAAGTGTTTTTGTGTATGCTAAGTTTCTACCAACTCCCATATAAGGTAATTTTGCCAATGCCATCGAAAAGTAATTCATGGCAATCCAAGTGGTGTCAAAACGAATTACTTTGTTTAAAAAACCTGGTTTGGTGGAGTAAGGAGCGTATCCTAAAACAATTTCTTTTTCTGAATTAAAATAGTGCGCCATGCTTTTTAACCATTGATTTGAAGCTGGTCTACAATCTGCATCTGTAAAAAAGAGATGTTCGTATTTTGCTCCTTTTATTCCAAGTGTTAATGTTAGTTTTTTTCCGGGCTTTAAGTGTTGACTTCTTTCTACTTCTATTATTCGCAAATTTTTGTATTGGTGTGCATAAGCGTTTAATATTTGATATGAATCGTCTACTGATTGATGATTGATAACAATTACTTCAAAGTTTGGATAATCCTGCTCTAAAATTAAAGGTAGGTTTTCATATAAATTGTCCGACTCATTTCTTGCCGAGATAAGTACGCTAACATTCGGGTACGTATCGTTTATTTTGTCTTTTTTATCCTTAAAAAATGACAGTTTACCATAAATAAACAAGGTGTAGAAAAATTGAGTTAATGCGGCTATTGCAAATAAACAAAATAGTAATGTTGTGAAATTGAACTCAAAAATTGGAAAAAAATGCATCTTATGCCATTTATAATTAAATAACTAGTCTAAAAAAAACGTATAATGCCGATAGTATGAAGATAATGCAATTTTAATTGGACTATATTGAATACATAATCGGTATTAATGTATAAAGCTTGGTGCAAATATGGGGTTGATTGATATAATACAACTATCTTTACCCTGTTTATTTTTCAACAATTTTATGCACTTCGATTTATTACACACAGATTCAAAGTCAAAAGCTCGCGCTGGAGTACTTCACACAGATCATGGAATTATTGAAACTCCGATATTTATGCCCGTTGGCACAGCAGGCACAGTTAAAGGAGTTCATCAACATGAATTAAAGGATGATATTCAAGCTCAAATTATTTTAGGGAATACCTATCATTTATATATGCGTCCAGGAATGGACGTGATGGAAGGTGCTGGTGGTTTGCATAAATTTAATGGTTGGGATGGACCAATTTTGACAGATAGTGGTGGTTATCAAGTATATTCGCTTTCTAGCTCAAACAAAATTACGGAAGAAGGTGTGAAGTTTAAATCGCACATTGATGGAAGTAGTCATTTTTTCACACCTGAGAAATCAATTCAAATCCAACGTTCTATAGGAGCTGATATCATTATGGCTTTCGATGAATGTACTCCTTACCCGTGTGAATACAATTATGCGAAGAGATCCTTGCACATGACGCATCGTTGGTTGAAACGTTGTTTCGATGAAATGGACAGAACCCAGCCTTTATATGGTCATAATCAAGCTTTATTTCCAATTGTTCAAGGGAGTACGTATAAAGATTTAAGAAAAGAATCTGCTGAACAAATTGCTTCTTTTGGTGCTATCGGTAATGCTATTGGCGGCTTGTCTGTGGGGGAACCGGATGACGAGTTGTATGCAATGACTGATGTTGTGTGTGAAATCTTGCCGAAAGATAAAGCTAGGTATTTGATGGGAATCGGCACACCTATTAACTTATTGGAATGTATTGCATTAGGAATTGATATGTTTGATTGCGTAATGCCTACAAGAAATGCGCGTCACGGAATGTTGTTTACTTCAGAAGGAATTATCAATATTAAAAATTTGAAATGGGAGAAAGATTTTTCAATGTTAGATGTAAATGGAACTTCTTATGTTGATAAATTTTATTCTAAAGCTTATTTAAGGCATTTGATAAAGTCAAACGAATATCTAGGAATGCAAATTGCAACTATTCATAATTTAGCTTTTTATTTAGCATTGGTAAAAGAAGCACGTATCCGTATTATTGATGGAACTTTTACTGATTGGAAAAATAAAATGGTTGTTAAATTGGGTACAAGATTATAATTGTTGGGGCAAAAAAAAATCGCCCGTACTTTTAAATTAGTTTATGTTAAAAATTTTAGATAGATATATTATAAAGAAATTCTTGTCGACTTTCTTTTTTATGTTAGGTATCATAATGCTGTTATCTATGGTTTTTGATATGTCTGAAAGAATGAGTGAATTCATCGAAAAACAGGCACCTATCTATGATATTTTAACGAAATATTATTTAACGTTTCTGATTCATTTCGGAAACATGTTTTCCTCTTTAATTATTTTCCTTTCAGTTATTTGGTTTACTGCTAAAATGGCCTCTGATTCAGAGATTATTCCAATCATGAATAGTGGAATTACCTTCAACAGGTTGATGCGACCCTATCTAATTGCAGCTACTTTTCTGATGGTTATCTCCTTGTTAATGAATCATTTCGTTTTACCGATTTCTAATAAAGTGAAGCTCGATTTTGAGAATGAATTTTATAGGTTAGGGGTGCATGTGGAGAATTATCATGCTGAGTTTCCAAATAATATTTCATTAAATTTTGCAACGTATGTTTCAGATGTCAATGTTGTGACAGATTTTGTTCTTGAAAAAACATTGGACAACAATGAGCCTGAATATTTTATAAAAGCAAGAACAGCTGTCAATACTATTGGTACAAATAAATGGAGGTTAACCGATTATTACGAACGAATTGTTGGAAATCCAAATGATGTTATTCATAATGGAAAAATAAAAGACACAATTTTCCCATTCCAAATTGATGAAATCGCGCAACGAGACAATGTTTCTGAAACAATGTCGACCACTGAATTAAAGCGATTTATCAAGAGTGAAAGGTTGAAAGGTTCAGGAAATATTCCGATGTATGAGATAGCATTGTATGAAAGAACTTCTTTGCCCTTTTCAACCTATGTTTTAACTATTATTGGTGTATCCGTTTCAAGCAGACGTAAAAGGGGAGGAGTAGGCATTAATATAGCCATTGGATTAGGTATAATATTCATATACATTTTTGCGATGAAAGTTACCACCGTAGCAGCTATGAATGTTGGTTTCTCTACGTCTATTGCTGTTTGGATTCCAAATGTATTGTTTGGAGGAATTGCATATGTATTGTATCGATATGCGCCTAAATGATTTACAAAAAGAACAATAAATAAATTTTGTTCAGTAATTTAAAAAATGCTTCCGTTAATTAGTAAAGTTTAAACTCAAAATCATCAACAAAAAGTTCAGTTTTACCATTATTCATTAGGTAAAAAGCAAACTCATAATCATCGCTATTTATCTTTGGCAACGGAAACTATAATACTCCCCATATTTCGGACAGCTGATTAAAGTGTAATTTAACAGTCGAATATGAAAAAATTGATGAATCAAAGGAAAAAGAGCTTTATTCTAAAATTGGCAAACTACAAGTTCAAGTTGTTTTCTTAAAAAAAGTCTTGGGGAAATGAGTGCCAACCAAAAGCGCGAGCTTATTTCTCCTGGGTATTTAGAAATGAGCGTTTCAAAAAAATCCAACTACTAGGTTTACAAAGAAGTAGCTTCTATTTTAAGCCAAAAGGTGAATCCTTTTTAAATATCCATTTAATGGAACTTAATGATAAAAAACACCTATTGTGTTCTAAATATTAGAACACAATAAAGTTCGTCAACTAATCAAAATAAACACGAAACTTTCGCATTTTGTTAAAGCTTTTATTTTTAAAAATTATTTTTTATTTTTAACTAAAGAAACTTTAAAATCAGTAAGATCTCCAACAATTTTGACTGAGACAAATTTGGATTTTTTTTGCTTGTATTGAATTTCTTGATCGTTTTCAGCATCGTCATTATTTCGACGTTTGAATAGTTTTCTAGATGCAATTTGTCCAATCATTTTCCATGGAACTCCAATAATGTAATCCATATCCATGTTTTCATCGATTTTTTGATTGCCACTAATTTCCATGAAGCCTAAACTAGAATTTATGGTCATTTTTGGAAATTCAAGGACACTTTTTTTCAATGTAAAAACATTACTTAAGGTGTCAAAATAGACTTTAGAGATATTTTTGTCTTGAAAATAATCGCTTAAAGCTAAAATTGGGGCATAATTTTCTAGTTTGCCATTCAAAACAGTCATGTCAATTGTTATATCGGAATCATCAATTTTTGGAACTAAATCTGCATGTAAATGAATTTTTCCTGTTATTATTCCATTGAATTTTCCATGCAAATTTTCAGAAACAAGATGATCTTGACCGAAATTATCAAATTTCAGCATAAACTTATCTAGCTCCAAATTTTTAACTTTTATCGTTGGTTTAAAATAGATGTGTTTTTTATCTTTTCCACTCAAATATCCCGTAATATCAAAATGACCTCCAGCAGCATCAAAATCTAGTCTTTGGACATGAATCAAATGATTGCTCTCAAATTTAAGGTCACTTTTGAACTGATTTAATAAATATTTGTGGTAATTTAAGTGTTCTATATCCAAGTGAATACTCATTTCAGGGAATTGAAAATCGTAAATACTAAAAACTTTATCATGATCTATATTTTTAGTATTATTTGCACTTTGCGTGATTTCGTAATTCATTAATTCGTCAAAATCCAATCTACTTGCACTAAAATTAAGTATGTTAGGAATACTCGGATGCTCATTTGCTAAATCGTATTTTAGACTTAAATTAAAATTGGAATGTCCTATTTTACCTTTAAATGATTCGACACTTAAGTGTTGCCCATCTAAGTGAATTCTACCATTAAAATTTTCAAATTTTAGGGGGTGGACTTTCATTTTACCGCTAAATTGGGTTAAACGAAAATCTGTTGATTTTAAACCGTGATTAAAGTGTAAATCTGTAATTCCGTGCAGTTTTAATTCTTTAATTTCTTCATGTCTATAATCTTCTGGTACAAAATTTTCTCCTCCGTAAGCAAATAGATTATCGAATTTTAAGAGATTAGAACTTAAATCAAATTCAAGTTTTGTATCTCCATTTAATTTATCCTCAAACCATAAATTGTAATTAGATAATTTCCCGGAAAAATGAAAATCTGATTTGTCAATCATTCCAGAAAAGTCGATGATATTAAAATCTTCATCACGAATAAAAATATCTGCATGAAAATCATGAAGTGTATGCGGATAATGTTTCATTTTAGCGTATAAATCTTCAATAAAAAACTCGCCAATTGGAAGAGAACGTGATTCAGTTAATGCTTTAGCTGAACTTTTAAATTTTAATTTTAAACTAAGATTTTCAATTTGTTCATCAACTCCTTTATTCGTTTTTTTATTATAAGTTAACTCATTCACATCTATTAACCTGGATGTAATTAGTAAATCTGTGCTTATCTCGTCGTTCGTATGATGAATCAAAGCGGGCAAATCACTAATGATTCCTGAAAAATTAAAATCAGATTTACCTATATTTACAGCAAATTTCTTGATATTTGCCTCATGTCCCTTTACAATTACATTAATGTTTAAGTTTTTAATTGGTAAATGAAATCCTGAAACTTTAAAGTTCAAATTTTTCACTTCTAGCTCAGAATAATAAGACTCATTCAATTTCTCGATACTTTTCTCTGGATGATCAATATCAATGATATCTCTAAAATTCATCGTTAATTTCACTTTCCCAGAAAGTCCTTTTAATTCTCTCGAATTGACAAATTTGCTTAAAAAATCTAAATCAAAATCTGAAACTAATTTCATTTCAATTTTTGGTGAATCAAAATTTTCAACTTTAATTTTGCCACTAAAGATTCCTGCAGCTGGTTTTGCCTGAAAATTCTCCAATTCAAATTTTGTAGATGATGAATTTCTATTTTTCCCGTTGGTAAATGAACCCATAAAATTTATCCCATCTAATTTTTTGTTAGACTCAAGGTTGTTGAAAAAGCCATTTTTGCACCCAAACCGTGCATTTATAGCTGGAGTTGAACCATTTATACTTTTACCAATAACTGAAGCTTCAAAAAATATTTTGCCTTTATTTTCAAATTTAGCTAATGTAGCTTGCAATTCATCTGGGGCAAGAGCCATGAAAAGGTTAAAATCTGGTTTATTTCCTTTAAAATGCAAATCTAAATTGAAATCATCTTTCATATCAATTTTACCATTAAAACCAAAAGTTGCCTTTTCTAACGCTATTTCAGTTGGTGAAATATCCAAAACTTGAGATTTTTCGTTGAAATCTATTTTTGTTTCTAATTCAAAATGCTTGTTTTTTATGAAGCTAGTGTCTCCATTTTTTATTAACGACAATTGAAATTTTGTATCTAAACCTATTGTTAAATGTTCATTGTTAGTTTTGAATTTAGCTTTAGCTTTGGTAACAAAAGCATCAATCACACTGTTGTTTTCTTCATTTAATTTAGAAATATCTATGCGGTCTAATTTTATTGATTTTAAATCTAAATGAAAATCTTCTTTAACTTCACTGACAGGTTTTTTACTTTTAAAAGCGTTTGCTAAATTTAATGAACCATCTTTATGTTGTACAATTTTCAAAGCACCATCTTTCAACTTAATGGACTTAATGTTCATATTTCCACTAATTAAGTCGAATACATTAAATCCTATGTAGGTATCTTTTAAATAAAGAATCCTTTCTTTATTTAATGGTGATTTCTTTTCAAAAATTTCAAGATTTTCTAAATCAATCGATATATAAGGGAAGCTTGAAAATGGTTCAACATGACTGCCTTTTATTCTAACTTGGCCCTCAAAATCCTCATTTGCCGTTTTAATCAAATCTTGAACGATAGCATCTTGTTTGAAATACACAACTGTGATTAATATTGTGAAAAATAAAATTGGAATCATGGGTAGATACATGACACATCTTTTCCAAAACTTTTTTCTCTTGAGAAAATTTAAATTCATCGCTACAAATTTCTAATTATAATATTCAAAAATATGAATTTATTTTTATTTATAATGAATAAAAATTGATCCGATTCAAAGTTAATCGAAAGATCACAACTGATTCTTATTTCTAAATCAAAGTATATAAAATAATTAGGATCTGTTGATAAACTCCTCAGCTTATTTATTTTTGTTTTTAATAATATTTCAAGTTTTGAATCTTTTTTTGCTTAAAATTGAGATTTACGTGCTTTATTTTGATTTCAGTAAAAATGCAAGTGAGTTTATAAATTGATACTGTACTAAAAAAGTGTGTAAAGTAAATTTTAAAATTTTGAGTTATTACCCTGAATATAATTGAACATCATTTTAAAAAACCATTTTTTCTCAACTCTTTCATTTGTTCATCAATATTTTCAGGAATATCAAAAAATACTAACCAATTAACATTCAACCCATTATTAATCGATAATTTCATCAAATTAGGTTGCTGAGAAATTGCTGTTCCTAATCTTTCTAATTCCTCTTTTAGATCATATTGTAGATCCTCATGCAATTTAATAATTTGTGAAAGAATTTTAAAAACACGGGCAATAACGTATATATTGAAGGTGTACGATTTACTAAAAGACGCGTCTAATAAATTATTTTTATTCTTTTCAACTATTTTGTTAAGCATCAATAAATTCAAATAAACTTCACCAAATTTATCTTTGGTAGTTTTAACATGACCTGTAATTCTCCCACTGATATCACGCATCTCCATAAGTAATATCCCAGGAGAATAGTAACTATTTGTGCAGGCTGAGGTCAATTTTTCAATTTTAACAACCATCTCATTTTGCTTCTCTTCAACTGTCATCGTATTTACTAATTCAAAATGCAAGCGATTCGCTAATGCAACATCCTTTTTTAGAAAACGTAATATTAACTTGTCCTTTTCTTTTGAGGGTAATTCTGCTAAAGCTTGTTTAAATTCGTTGTCAAATTCCATGTATCAAAAATAGTAAAACTAAATTTCAATCAAACGTTTCTTGGTCATTAAAATTAGAATACCCTAAAAAATAGTGCATGTAAATTTTTTCTGATATTTGAGTTACAGCCTCTCTATCTTCAATATCACATAGATGCTTGATTATTATAGCACCTAAGACAATTCTTGCGTTTAATCTTGGACGACCAGTCTTTTTTTGGAACAGATTTCAAATAAATAGTACAAATTTCATCCCATGGTATCAAATGAGCTAAAATAACCCATCTATTTTTTGAATTTAATTTTTTATCAAAAGGAATCTCGAACCCATCAAAAGATAACTGATTTTGACTACTATATTCTGGTGTTAGTGCACCCTTTTTTATTACTTTAGTCATATATCTTTGCACTTGAAAGCCTAAATATAGATGTAAACTATTAATTATCAATATTATGTAAGTTTATCAGCAGTCCCTATTTAAACGATTTTTTTAGTTAGATATTGAATAAAATTTGTTTGGTATAAAGCTACAGAATAAATTTTGAAGAAGTGTAAATGAAATAGTTGAAGTTTATTGGACTATTACATCTAAGTGTATGGTGTTAATTATATATTCTTAAACTATTCGTTCCGTTCCATGATGTTTGGTAGGATCTTAATCCGAATTCAGAACCACTTATAGCTGAGCCATCATATAAAGAGAATTTTGCTCCTGAACATATATCGTTTAATTGAAGAAAATTCAATGTATCAGGTGTAAGTGATTGTTTACAAACGCCATCTGGGTCTTTTGGAGAATGTCTATCAAATGCTATGAATTGGTCGTTACTTTTTCTGTAAACTATAATTCCTTTTGAACCACCACTAACATAAGTAAAGCCACCAACACCTATTAAATCTGAATAACTTGGAAAATCTATATTTATTGTAATATCAAATGGGATGTTTGGAACGGGATTTTGATTGTTGCTTTTTTTACATCCAGTAAACACGATAATTATAAATGAAATAAAAAAAAATTGTACCTTCATTGTTTAAAAATATGATGCTAAATTAATATGGTAAAAACGATTTCATATTTTCTTTTATTGTTTCTTACTTTTTTATTTTTTAGTTGTGCAACTAAAAGTCCTGAAATTACTGTCGCAGACGTTGATCAAGCACAAAAAATTATTGATGCTAGAAGAGCTGAGCAAGCTAAAAACGCGAATAAAATTAAGAAAGAAGCGATGAAAAGAAACTTGAAAATGCAATCTAAACCAGTTCGTAAATCACTTAAAAGAAATTCAAAGGCATTAAAGAAACGAGTTAAATTTATTGAGAAAAATAAATCTTAATTGTTTATCATCAATAAATCCTCTGTTAGTCCTTCCCAAATTATCATTTCGCTATCTAATGATTTCTTCAATACATCATATTCACTAACTATTTTAGTTGATTCATTTTTGTTATTATAGTCTAGAGTTAAGATTATTTCATCCATTTTTTTTAACTTGTCTTCTAATATTGAAATATTCTCTTCTGTCTCTTTTATTTGATTATTTAATTGCGTTTTTTTTCTTTTTTGCTCTTTCGCTTCATTAATAGATACTGTTTTTTCTTGTTTTATTTCAGTAATTGGAATGGATACTTGTTTTTCTATTTTTTTTTCTGGAATTGAATTTTCATTCAATTCCAATTTACGCTGTAAAAATTCTTGTACCCCAAAATGATGTATTTTTAATCCTTGATCTTCAATGTCCCAGATACGATTTGTTAATCCTTGTAAAAACTCTCTATCATGAGAAACAACAATAAATGTACCTTCGTAATTTATTAAAGCGGATTTTAACACTTCTTTACTGATTATATCAAGGTGATTTGTTGGTTCATCTAAAATTAAAAAATTTGAAGGACTTAGTAATAAGATACAAAGTGCTAAACGTGTTCGTTCACCTCCAGATAGAACAGCAACTTTTTTATCTACATCTTCCCCTGTAAATAAAAATGCACCCAATATACTTCTAAGGTCTTTCCTTATCTCTCCGACTGCAATATCATCTACGGTTTCATAAATTGTTTTATTGATGTCTAGAGCTTCTGCTTGATCTTGAGCAAAATAAGTAATTTGAACATTGTGTCCATAGTTTACTTCTCCATCACCCTCAATTTTATTCATTACTCTTTTTATTAGAGTAGATTTTCCAACACCATTCGCTCCTAATAAAGCTATTTTCTCACCTCTACCTACGGTAAGGTTTATTTCTTTAAACAATGTTCTGTTTCCATAGGTTTTACCCATGTTGTGCATTTCAAGCACCCATTTTCCTGGTTGGATACTTAAAGGAAATGCTATTTTCATACCTGAATTCGAATCATTGTCAACTTCAATAATTTCAGTTTTATCAAGTTTTTTTATCAATGACTGTGCAAATGAAGCTTTATTTTTCTTTGCTCTAAATTTATCAATTAATTCTTTCGTGTGTTTTATATCTTTTTCTTGTTGTTTTTTTGCGCCAAACATCCTTTCAGATTCTTCTGCACGAGCTATTTTGTATTTTGAATATCCAAATGGAAAATCCATTAGTTTACCATTGGATATTTCTAATGTTCTTTTGGTTACATTGTCAAGAAATAATCTATCGTGAGATATAACGACAACAGCACCTTCAAATTTTTGCAAATAATTTTCCAGCCAACTTATTGAAATGATATCTAAATGATTTGTTGGTTCATCTAATAATATTATATCTGGTTGATTTACTAGTATTCTTGATAATTCAGCACGCATTTTCCACCCTCCTGAAAATGCTGCTAATTTTTTATCAAATTCTAAATCAGAAAAACCTAAGCCTTTTAATGTTGAAGCAATCTTTTCTTCCCATAGAAATCCTTCATGAAGATTGAATTCATGATTTAAGTCACTCAATTCATTTAGCATATCCATGTAACTGTCTGATTCGTAATCAGTTCTTGTTACTAAGTCTATGTTTATTTCTTCTAATCTAAATTTTAATCTTGTAAGAAGCTCATTTGATTGATTTAAAAATTCAAACACTGATAATTCTGTGTCAATTTTAATATCCTGTGTTAAGTATCCGATTGATAAATCTTTCGGTCTGTGTATTTTACCTTCAGATGGTTGATCTTTACCTGAAATTAATTTTAACAGTGTTGATTTTCCAGCCCCATTTTTTCCAGCTAAACCAATTTTATCTCCTTTGTTTATTTGGACAGTAATATTTTGAAATAAATATCCTTGGGGTAGGTGTACTCCTAATTGCTCTAAATTAATCATAGCACAAAGGTAAGAATCTTTCTGAATTTTTTTAGAGCTTTTTTTATAGGTTTACCATTTTTATAAAACAAAAAAAGCCTTGAATATAGTATTCAAGGCTTTTTTTAATTTTGTTCTATAATTTTAGAAACTCCAAACATCATGTTCTATCGTTCTAATTTCTTCTTTTACTTTTTCAGCTTCAAATAATGCATCTACACCTGTTTTATAGGATTCAAATTTTCTATCGAATACATTACTTTCTTTATAAATTGTACAACTAAATCGTCTTTTCCAAAATAAGTCATCAAAACTCATCCATTGAGCATCATTTTGATCGTTATATACAAAGTAGTTATTCAATACAAATCTACAATGAGGAAAATACAACCAAAATAATTCTTTCATTCCAGTAATTTGTTTTTCAGCATCTCTTCCATAAACTACAGGAGCAATTGCTATGATTCTTACATCTAAAACCGACCTTTCTTTATCAAAAAACCAATCTTCTTTTAAACGATATTGAATAATATCTTTTGAAACTAACCAAGTTGTGTCTCTAGATGGATATACGTTTTGAATTGTCCCATCCTTAAGTGTAATGGTACTGTCTTCACCATAAGCGTTAGATAATGGTTGTGTAGATTCAGCGCCCAATTGCCCCATGTATTCAAAGATGTTCTTTCTGTAGACACTATCTGTATAGTAATTCATACCTGGCTGAGGATCAATTGGATACTTTAATTGATCACCGTCTGTAATATCAAATTGAAATGGGTTATATGGCGAAAACACTCTTAAATCACCATTCAATATATGTGTTTTTAAAATTGTCCATAAACTCCAACGGGATGAATTTTTAACCCAGTTCATAGATGCATCATACTCATCAAATGGAAAATACATTGGATGATTCATCTTTTCTCGCATGTCAATTGATTCCCAAACACGTCTACTCCAAATAACATCTGCTTCTCTTACAAATTCATAAGGGATCATTCGTTTTGTCGGGATATGTTCTTGGATGAAAACTCCATCTACAATTCCATCTGCAGGAACATTTACTGGTCCACCATTAATTTCTGGTTGAGCTATAGTTATTCCTGTTACAAAAACCATTACAGCACTAAAAAATAGATTTTTCATAATTTAAAGTATTATTGAACAGTTATTATTGAAGCCATATTACCAGCATAACCCATTCCTTTATATTTTGCTGATATACTTACTTTTGCACCTGGTTTAGCCTGTTTCATCAATCCTGTTGCTTCTGCAGTTAATCCTGGTCCGGTACCTGAAACTGATTTTGGAGCTCCTGCTACTGAAATTTCCCAAGATGTTACAGAAAAATCTGCAGTCAATGGTATTTCTGGTGGATATTTTGCGAATAATTTTGTCATTGCTGCTAATGCTGATTTACCAACTGATGTACCTGTTGCAAGTGTACCTAAATATACTTGAGGTTGTGGTAAATTCATAACTCTAAACGGAAATTGACCAAGTGATACAGTTTTATTTGTTACTGAATTTTTACCTGATACAGTAATAGAACATTCTCTACCAGCTCCTGGTGCACCTATGTAATTGTCCCCTTTTTTGGTTAATGTTACATTGTTCCCATTAAGAATTGTTTGATCATATCCAGATGCTACTCCACTAACTAGGTTAGCATACCCTCTGTACAGAACGTTCATTTCTGGTAATGATACATTTCCTTGCGGTTTCATTATTTTAATAGTATGTGTCCATTTTTCAGTTTTAATCTCGCCTGATTTTTTCTTTACAGCTACAGTACCATTTAATACCATTTCAGCACCACCACTAACTTTAACTTTAACAGTTCCCTTACCATCAGCAACCGTGATAGCTCCTGGTCCAGTTACGATTGGTTGATTATCTGAATCAAATGCAGCCATCATAACATTTATTTCAACTTCATCACCTGAATTTGCAATTGCAGCTCCAAATGCTAATGGCACGATTTTATTAAAACTATATTCTCCTGTAGATACTCTTCCTTTAATGTGTGTTATTGCCGTAGCTCTTGCTGTTAAAAGTTCTTGTTGAAGTGCTGATAAAGATGCTATCGCAGCAACAATAGGTGAGTGGTCAAATGTCCTTGCTATCCAATGTAAGTTTTTCTCTTCTTCCATATCTGCATATTCATTTTTAGACATAGACATATAGATTTGTTTGATTACCTCACCATCATCTAATATGTTAAATGCTTTTTCATTTTTTTTCATCATTGCATCAACTTGCTTTTCTAGTTCTTTATTATTAGCAAATTTATTGATAGTTATAGCTTTGAATTTAAATGTTTTTCCACCTGGAGGAGAATAAGTTCCAATTAAATCACAAATGTCGCTTCTAAATTTCATATAGTTTTCAAATAATGCTTTTCCAGCCCCTGTAACTGGCTCTAGATTTTCACCTATAATTTCATGCATTGGCACATCATAAGAGTCTTTTGCTTGAATTGCCATTAGATTTATTACCCCTGGTCTAAGTGGTGCCTTTTTTTCATCATATGCTACCCATATAACATTTTCATGTCCATCTGGTTTTATGTCTTTAACATTTTCACCAATTTTATCTAATAAAACAACTTTAAGTAAATCAATTTCTTTTATTCTTTCAGCTGTAATTTTATTTATTTTATCTACTATCGTTAAATAATATTTAACTTTTTCAGCTTTTGCTGGATTCGTTTTATCTTGTCCTGCTTCAGTTAAATCTTTCATAGAAGACTCACCTCTTTCTAATTGAGTAATTGCTCCAATTATGATGTTTTTTTCAATAGCTACAAACGCATCCAATACTGCTTTAGACACGTTCATTGCTAAAAGCGCCAATAGTACTAAATACATCAGACCAATCATCTTCTGCCTTGGGGTTTCTTTTCCTCCACTCATTTTTTACTTTATTTAATGGTTATTCTATAATTTCAAACTTATGTTTAGTAATGTAGGATTAAATAATTTTAACCTTTATTAATAGACATTGCTTTCAACATATTACCATATACTGTATTTAAATCTGTAAGATTTGAAGATAACATCGCCATATTTTCTTTGTAACGTTTCGTGTCTTCAGTAGAATCAGAAAGATTTTGCATCATTTCAGTAACTTGAGATTGAAATTTTTCTGTACTTTCTAAATGTGCCGAAGAACCTTTCAATTGTAATTCGTATACATTGTTTAGTGCAGCTAAATTTTTAGATACTTTTTGCATCTGCTCTCCAAATGACTCCCCTTCAGCTGTTGAAGACGTCATTCCAGAAATTGATACAGAAGCTCTTTCGTAAGCTTCAGATAAGTTTGATACTTTGTCAGATGCAGCTTGTAAACTTGAAACATAAGAATCTGTTGCAGCAGCAGCAGAGGATGCACCTTGTAATTGCGCAGCATTTTCACCTAAAGCTCTCATTCCATCACCCAATCTTTCGATTAATGCAGCGTCTATATTTGCAGCTGTTAACATTTCATCTAAATGATCTGTAACACCCGATCCGTGTTGTATAACTGCATTTCTCGAAGCTCTAGAACTTACAGCTGGAGTATCGTGTTCCGCATCATGATCTAGTTCATCTGTGTGGCCTAATGCTAATTCAGGGTAGGCTAATTCCCAGTTTGGATCTTCATGTAATGGTTCAAAAGCAGATAGAATAAATATACATGCTTCAATTCCTAAACCTCCAATCAACATGACTGTTGCTCCAGGCCAATGTTGAATTTTAAACATGGCACCAACGATTACTACAGCTCCTCCCCATCCGTAGACGAACTTCATAATTGTTTTAAATTTCTTACTTTCGAATACACTTCCTCCTCCTGAGCTCATAATTTTTTATTTTTTTTATTTGACTTTTTTAACGTAATTGAATATCGCTTTGTATTTCCTCACCA
>Ga0105055_10000970_pt1 | contig 46922 bp, 36 predicted proteins | sample BON03_FD_78090 | JGI IMG/M metagenome (GOLD analysis project Ga0105055, IMG submission 78090) | Freshwater microbial communities from Lake Bonney liftoff mats and glacier meltwater in Antarctica - BON-03 | ecosystem: Environmental > Aquatic > Freshwater > Ice > Glacier meltwater | place: Lake... | reverse complement strand
GGGCCGAGCCCCTGGACCTCATATCATTGAAATAGATGGGTTTCCAAAGGCCCTCGGCCTTTGGCGGGTCCAGGGCAGAGCCCTGGACTTGCCTTTCTGGGATCGGTCATCACCAACGGCGGCCGGTCTTGTATGTTGGCCCGGATGTATCGAATCGGCCTTGCTGGCCTGGGCCGCGTGGCCGGGCTTGCCATGAGCCCGCCGGTCCAGACCGGCAGCGCCGCCACCCGAACGATGATCGTCAGCCGCTTCAGGCAGCCAGGCATGTCCGGCGCCACCGGGCAGCGCGTGGTGCGTAACCTAATGCAGCCCTCGCGCGAACACTGTTTGCAATCCAGTGGGAGCGACCTGTGCTTGATCCGGAATTCTGCGCCGCGTGCATCGAGGGGGACCTTGTCCCGCCGGTGGCTGCCGCTTGGAGTTGGGGTGGCTTTCTCCGGATTGGGTCAGGCGGCACGGCCGTGCTGCGGCCGGCGGGCAGAGCGGCGTGACCGAGGAGGATATGGCGTTCGTTGCGAGATTGCGCGCCGGTGACGAGGCGGCGTACAGAGTCCTCGTTCGCCGCCACCATACGGCGTTTGTGCGGCTGGCCCGGGTCTTTTGTCGCGTCCAGGCCACGGCGGAAGAAGTGGTCCAGGATGCCTGGGTCGCCGTGGTCACCAGTATTGGCAGCTATGGCGGCGAGGCGCCGATCAGGGCCTGGATTTCCGCCATCGTCGTGAACAAGGCCCGCACCCGGGCGGTTCGCGACAGCCGCATGCGGAGCTTCTCGGACTTTGCAGCGGGCGACGACGACGCTGACGGGCACGGTCTTGATCTTGAACGCTTTGCCTCAAGCGGGGCCTGGGCTGACCCACCGCAGCATTGGAACGGGATTACGCCGGAACGCGAGGTTGCAGGGCGACAACTCATGGAGCATCTGTCAGTTGCTGTCGATGACCTGCCACCCGCCCAGCGCGCCGTCGTGCTGCTGCGCGATGTCGAGGGATTGGAGCCAGGCGAGATCTGTCAGCTGCTTGGGATCACGGATGGCCATCAGCGGGTCTTGCTGCATCGTGCGCGGGTCCGTCTTCGCGCTGTGCTGGAGGGCTTGGTGGCCCCGGCACCGGTGCGTGGCTGAGCGCGTCGACCGGCGGCAAGATCACCCGGCCCGGCTGGAGCGCCGCGCGCCAGAACCTGACGGACGCCACCTCTGGCGAACAGCGCCGGCGGTGCTAGGCTGAGCGCCCTAACCGGGATCATCGGCGGCCGCTGGTGCGCCCGACCACGTTCATTGGGAGGCGGAAGGATGGCAGTCGTTCGGGTTGGGTTGGTTCAGATGGCGCTGAAGGCACCGACGGCGGCGCCCGTGGCGGCGATCCGCGATGCCATGAACGCGGCCCATGCAGAGCAAGTGCGCCAGGCCGCGGCGCAGGGCGTGCAGGTGATCTGTTTCCAGGAGGTGTTCAACGCCCCGTATTTTTGCCCGGTCGCCGAGCCGCGCTGGCTGGAGGCGGCCGAGCGTGTGCCGGAGGGGCCGACGACACAACTGATGTGCCAGCTCGCGCGCACCCATGGCATGGTCATCGTGGTGCCGCTCTACCGCCGCCACGATGACGGGCGGAAGACCAATACCGCCGTGGTCATCGATGCCGATGGAAGCGTTCTCGGCACCTATGAGAAGACCCATATCCCGACCATCGGCAGCCATCTGCACACGATGATCTCGAACCAGGACCGTGGCACCGAGCGCTTCTGGTTCGAACCGGGCACCACCGGGTTCGCGGTGTTCCAGACCCGATACCTCAAGCTGGGCGTCTATATCTGCTACGACCGGCATTTCCCGGAGGGTTGGCGCGCGCTGGGCCTGGCGGGGGCCGAGTATGTCGTGAACCCCTCGGCGACGTGGAAGGGATTGAGCCAGCATCTCTGGACGATCGAACAGCCGGCGGCGGCGGTGGCGAACGGTTTCTTTGTCGGCGCGATCAACCGGGTGGGCATCGAGGCGCCCTGGTCGATCGGCGAGTTCTACGGGTCGAGCTACGTGGTGGACCCGCGCGGGCGCATCCTGGCGCAGGGCCCGGATGACCGCGACGCGCTGGTGGTGACCGATATCGACCTCGACGTCGCGCGGGCGGCCAAGGATACGTGGCGGTTCGACGAGCATCGCCGGCCGGAGACGTACGGTTCGCTGACCAGCTGAGGGGGCGGCGGCCTGCGGACATGCCGACCGCCCGGCCCCCCGGATAGTCCGCGGCCGGCCCGCATGGCATAAGCGCGCCGCAACTGTTCCAAGCCCCGTTTGCCATGATCCGCCTCGACAGCATCACCAAGCAGAATGGCCGCCAGCTCCTGTTCATCGAGGCGTCGGCGGCGCTCCAGAAGGGCGAGAAGATCGGCCTTGTCGGCCCCAATGGCGCCGGCAAGACGACGATCTTTCGGCTGATCACCGGCGAGGAGCAACCCGATGAGGGCCAGGTGCTCATCGATCGCGGCACCAGCATCGGGTTCTTCAGCCAGGATGTGGGCGAGATGGCGGGCCGCAGCGCCGTGGCCGAGGTCATGGACGGCGCCGGTGCGGTCAGCGTGGTGGCCGCCGAGTTGCAGGAGTTGGAGGCCGCGATGGCGGACCCGGCCCGGGCGGACGAGCTGGACAGCATCATCGAGCGCTTCGGCGAGGTGCAGGCGCATTTCGAATCGCTGGGTGGCTATGCCCTGGAGGGCCGGGCGCGCGAGGTTCTCGCCGGCCTCAGCTTCAGCCAGGAGATGATGGCCGCCGACGTGGGTGCCCTGTCGGGTGGCTGGAAGATGCGCGTAGCGCTGGCCCGCATTCTGCTGATGCGCCCGGACGTGATGTTGCTGGACGAGCCGAGCAACCATCTGGACCTGGAGAGCCTGATCTGGCTGGAGCAGTTCCTCGCCGGCTATGAGGGCGTGCTGATGATGACCTCGCACGACCGCGAGTTCATGAACCGGGTCATCGACAAGGTGATCGAGATCGACGGCGGCGCGTTGACCGCCTTTTCCGGCGACTATGTGTTCTACGAGCAGCAGCGCATCCTGAACGAGCGGCAGCAGCAGGCCCAGTTCGACCGCCAGCAAGCGATGCTGGCAAAGGAGATCAAGTTCATCGAGCGCTTCAAGGCGCGGGCCTCGCATGCCACGCAGGTGCAGAGCCGGGTCAAGAAGCTGGAGAAGATCGACCGGGTCGAGCCGCCGAAGCGCCGCCAGTCGCTCGCCTTCGAGTTCATGCCGGCGCCACGGTCCGGCGATGACGTGGTGAACCTCAGGAACGTCCACAAGCGCTACGGCAACAAGGTGATCTACCAGGGGCTGAACCTGCTGGTGCGCCGGCGCGAGCGCTGTTGCGTGCTGGGTGCCAATGGCGCGGGCAAATCCACGCTGCTGAAGCTGGTCACCGGCACGACCGACCCGGACGAAGGCACCGTGGCGCTCGGCGGCAGCGTGAAGATGGGCTATTTCGCCCAGCACGCCATGGAGTTGCTGGAGGGCGACCACACCGTTTTCCAGTCACTCGAGGCCTCGTTCCCCCAGGCAGGGCAGGGTGCGCTGCGCGCGCTCGCCGGCTGCTTCGGGTTCTCCGGCGATGATGCGGACAAGAGGTGCCGGGTGCTGTCGGGTGGGGAGAAGGCACGGCTGGTGATGGCGAAGATGCTGTTCGACCCGCCGAACTTGCTGGTGCTGGACGAGCCCACCAATCACCTGGACATGGCGACGAAGGAGATGCTCATCACCGCGCTGTCGGAGTACGAGGGCACCATGCTGTTCGTCTCGCACGACCGGCACTTCCTCGCCGCCCTGTCCAACCGGGTGCTGGAGCTGACGCCGGAGGGCGTTCACTACTATGGGGGCGGCTATACGGAATACGTGGCGCGCACGGGCCATGAGGCGCCCGGCCTGTAGGCAGGCGCGCTGCCCGGGAGTCGACAGATGCCGACCGGCGCGGGATCGTGCCCCACCGGGCCAAGCGCCCTCGATGCCGCGGGAGGAACCACAATGCGTATCGTCGATGCCCAGGTGCATATCTGGTCCAGTGGCACGCCCAGCGTAGACCATCGCCCGGTGCCGGTGGTCAGTGCGGCCGAGATGCTGGCGGCAATGGACGAGGCCGGCGTGGATGCGGCGATCATCCATCCGCCGGGCTGGGACCCCAACGCCCCCGCGGTGGCTGCCGCGGCGCAGCGCGCGCATCCCGACCGCTTCGCCATCCTGGGCAGCTTCCCGCCGGATCGGCCGGACAGTCGGGGGCTGATCGATGGCTGGCTGGCACAGCCGGGCATGCTTGGGCTGCGCTGGGCGCCGCTGCAGCCGGCCGCGCGCGCGCTGCTCGACAGTGGCGCCATGGAGTGGATCTGGCCGGCTGCCGAGCGCGCGGGCATTCCGGTGGCCCTGCTGGCCGGTCCGTTCCTGGGGCAGTTCCGCGACATTGCCGAGCGCCATCCAGGCCTGAAGCTGATCATCGACCATTGCGGCCTGCTGCGGCTGAAGCAGGATGCGGCGGCATTTGCCCACCTGGAGGAGTTGCTGGCGTTGGCTCGGCTGCCGAACGTGGCGATCAAGGCGACCGGCGCGCCGGGCTATTCCACCCACCCTTACCCGTTCCGCAACCTGCATGACGGCCTGCATCGCATTTTCGACGCCTATGGGCCACGCCGTTTTTTCTGGGGCACCGACATCACCCGCATGCCGTGCAGCTACCGGGAATGCGTGAGCCTGTTCACCGAGGAACTGCCCTGGTTGCGCGGCCGCGACCTGGAGTTGGTGATGGGCGAGGCGATCTGCGACTGGCTCGGCTGGCACCCCGTCCCGCGCCAGACCTGAGGCGCCGTCCCGGTTCCCGAAGGCAGCGACGCCCGCCACGCAACGGCGCCGCGACTGCCGCCTTGCCATCGAGCGCTTGTCAAGCGGCCAGGAATCCCGGGATTTCCCGGGGGTTCGGCGCGGCTGGCGGTGACGCGCGGCTGGCGGTGACGCGCGGTTGGCGGCACAACGAAAACTGTAACCGGGTTAACATAATGTGAAGATAGGTTGTCGGGCGAGGACCCGTTAACCGCGCCTTAATGTAACAAGCGCGCGCCACACGCAGTTCAATGACCAATCGGACCATGACGAAATGTGCAACGCTGTCGTAACGATAGAATGGACAGACGATGCTGCCGATCGAGAGTAGCAGCATTCTGCGCATTGTGATCTTCAGTGCCTTTGTCGGGTTCGTGCTGTTCTGTGCGTCGTATGCGACGCATGTCTGGCTGAAGCGCAACACGGGGAGCAGCTCGGCGGCCTCGTCACTGTTCAAGGTGGGGGCCGGATTTCTCGTGGCGGGGCTGCTTGGCGCGGGTGGCAGTTGGACGCTGAACCGCTTCGTCGATCGGAGCGGCATTGTCGACGGTGGTGCGCTGTTCGTGGTGCATGCGCGGCGGGATGGCCATGTCGTCATGAGCCCGCGCCAGGAGGTGCGGAAGGGCGACGTGATTGCGCAGTTCCATCCGCCCGCGCTCGAGGATCAGCTCAAGGTCATTGACAGCCGGATCGGCGAAGCCGAGGCCAGGGTTGAAGCGCTGCGGGTGCGTCCGCTGGAGATCGACCCGGTCATTTTGCAGGGGCAGGAACAACTCCGCGCGCAGCTTGGCCAACAGCGGCAGTTCCGGGTCGAGTTCGCCCGCGCCCGGCGTGAGCATGACCGGATGCGGCTGGAGGCGACCGCCCGCAGGGAGCGCGAGTTGATCCAGATCGCCAACGAGATTGCCGCGGCGCGCGCCTCCCTTGAGGGGCTGCAGCCGCAGCAAAGGATGGCGTCTGGCCGGCTGGCGCGGGCCAATGCATTGCGCCGCCAGGGCCTTGCGACGGTGCAGGTGCTCGACGAACGCTCCTCCGCCGTGCTTGGCCTGGCGCTCGAACGCAAGCGGCTGGATTCGATGACCGCCGGCCTGACGGCCCGGCTCGCGCTTGTCACGCAGCAGAACGGCCGCGCGACGGCGGAATTCGACGTGCAGCGCGCCGACCTGGAGCGCAGGGCGGACGAGACCTCGCAGCACCTGGGCAGGTTGGAGCACGCCCTCGCCGGACTTGCCGGCGAGATGGAACTGGACCGAACGCGCGCCGCCATGCGCCAGGAACACGAGATCGAGGTTGCGCGGCGCCATGTGGCGACGCTGACCGCCGAGCGGAACAGGGCGATTTCGGCGCAGCAGATCGTCGCTCCCTTCGCTGGCCGGATTGTCTATCGCAGTGCGTCGCCCGGCCTGGCGGCCGATGGCGTGGCGGTCCTGGCGGTATCGACCGGCTTGGGCTTCGTGGCCAACATCGCTATGCCGCAATCGGAGATCGACAGCGTTGCAGCCGCGGGCACGGTGACGTTCGCGCTGGACCACCCGGTGCTGAAGAAGTACTTCCCAGGCGCGTTCCGGACGGCGGAACCCGGGTCGCTGGAGCCGGGGCGGACCGTCGCCGTGTTCGATGCGCAACTGCCCCAGGATGCGATCGCGCTGCTGGGGGTCGGCCGGGAGCCGATGAAGGTTCGCCTGCTGTGGCAGCCGCCGCTGCTGCAGAGCAGCCATCTGCGCACCAGCCTGTTGGTGCTGGCTTTGGGGGCGCTGCTGATGGTGCTGGACCGGTTGCGCGGTTCGGTGCGCCTTCCGCACCTTGGCCAGCATGAAGGCAAGGCCTGAGCGGCATGACCGTGGCAGCACCCGCGGGAGAGTTCCGCTCCATCAAGCGCCCGCTATCCGGCGCGCTGGTGACCGGATTGATGCTGCTGACGGTGGCGTACGGCTTCTGCCTGACGCTCACGCTGCCGTTCAACCTGAGCGACGGCTTGTTGGACGAAAGGTCGATGGGCCTGTTCGGCGTGGTGGGCAACGTTCTGTTTGCCGCCCTGTTGCTGATGACGATGGTGCGCTGGTGCTTTGTCCATCCCACCGCCTTTCTCGGCTTCCATCGCACCCTCGGGGCCCCGCCGCGCAGGGCCGGTCAGGAAGCCTTCGTGTCGATCCTGGTGCCGGCATGCAACGAGGCGGAGACGATGGATGCCGCGGTTCGCTCCCTCATCGCCCTGGACTATCCGCGCTACGAAATCATCGTGATCGATGGCGGCTCGAAGGACGACACCTACGGGATCGCCAAGTAGCACGAGGGCGACTACGACCGTTGCACTGTGCGCGTGTATTCGAAGCCGAACGGCGGGAAATGGAGCGCGCTGAACTTCGGCTTCGGCAAGTCCTCGGGCGAGATGCTCCTGTGCGTCGATGCCGATTCGCGCCTGGCGCCCGACACGCTGTGGATCGCCGTGGCCCGGATGCAGCAGGACCCCGGCATTGTCGGCGTTGCCGGGCAGGTTACCATTCGCAACCGGGTGAACACGCTGCTGCGCCTGCAGGCCCTGGAATATGTCCTGGGCAATGGCGGGATGCGGATGGCGATGAGCCAGTTTGGCGTGGTGACCATCGTGCCGGGGGCGATCGGGCTGTACCGGCGGTCCATCTTCGAGGAGGTGGCGGCCCTTCCCTGCAACAGGCGTCAGGTGGCCAGCCACGCCGAGGACAGCGGCAAGGTGTTCGGTCCGCTTTCCGGGGAGACGTTTGCCGAGGACTTTCAGCTTTCGCTGTCGTGCCTCGCGCTGGGAGGCAAGGTTGTCTATGAGCCGCGCGCGCTGGCCTTCACCAAGGGGCCGAGCGGCATGGACAGCCTTATGAGCCAGCGCTACCGGTGGATGCGCGGCACGTGGCAGGTGTTGCGCATCTATCTCCGCGACTTGCGGGCGCATGCGGTGGCGAAGAACCCGCGCCTGGATTGGATCGTGGCCGGTTGCTACACGATCGACATATTGTTGATCCCGTTGGTGAATTTCGGCTTCTGGGCCTGGCTGGCCACGGCTGCGGTCGTCGGGGTGGAACTGGGCGGCGTGCTGGCGTGGTTGGGCGGCATTGCCTTGCTCAATTTCATGGCCGCGACGGTCTATGCGCTGGTGCAGGACGACGAGATCGTGCTGACGCCGCTCTCGCTTCTGATGGACCTGTATCTGAGCATCGTCGTCAACAGCGGATGGGCGATCGCCGGGATCGACGAACTCCGCGGCACGCGGATGAAGTGGCACTGAGGCGGATGGGGCACCTTACCCGCTCCCATCCGGTCTCTCCTGGCAGCCAAAGATGGCACGGCGAGGTGCATTGGCGGCCGCAGCCCGGGGCGGCGCCCACGCTGTTGCCGAAGCCTGCGCCAGTGATCCCAGAGGAATAAGGATATGAGCCTTCGTGGCATCGCGATCACTTCGGACACCGCCGCGTCGCAGGTTGCCATCCGGCAGGAGGGCTTCGCGTTCGTCGTCTCCCACCTTGGTGCCGGCTCCGCAGCACACCTGACTGCAGAGCGGGCCCGCGACTATATCGCCGCCGGGCTCTCGATTGTCTCGGTGTATGACACGCCACAGCAAGCAATGGACGCGACGCCCGTTGGGTATGACCCTCGGCTGTTCGAGAATCCCACAAGCGTCTTGCGGGATGTCGCCTACCAGGGTGGCATGGCAGACGGCAGGCGTGCGTCTGCGTTGGCCAAGGCGGTCGGGCAGCCAGCCGGTTCGGCAATTTTCTTCGACGTCGATGCGGACGTGCGAGAGGGAATTTCGTACGTCCTGGATTACTTTCGCGGCATTGCCGAGGGAATTTCCCGGTCATCGGCGGGGCAGGTTGACTACAAGGTAGGCGTCGGCGGCAGCGGCTACGTTCTGGACGCCGTGTTCGATGCGGGGCTTGCGGAGTTCAAGTGGCTTGCAGCGCCGGTGGAGTGGCAGGGGTCGGCCGGCTACGAGGCGTATGATATTGCCGAGCAGGGCGCGCTGGATGACCCGACCCTTCCCGGCGTAGTGGCCCATTTCGGCGTTGCGAGCGACGCAGGTCTGGGGGGAGGCTTTGGCGAATGGGGCATCTCGGCCAGCGCCCCGAACCTGGTGATCAACGACCTTGCGGTGCGCACCACGCCAATGACGGCAGGCGGCGACGCGACGATCATCGTCGCGATCGGCAACGCGGGCACCGCCACCACGCCTGCGTCGAAGGCGAAGCTGTACCTGTCTGCCGACGCGACCATCGATTCGAGCGATACGGTGCTGGCGACGTTCGACGTTCCGTCACTGGCTGCGGGTGCCGCTGCAACGAACAGCGTTGCCTGGACCGTCTCCGCCGACATGGCGCCGGGCACCTACCATATCGGCATCGCCGCGGACGTCGTGCCGGGCGAGACAAGCGACACCGACAATGCCTATGCCATCAGCGTCACGGTGGCGGACGAGGCGGCCGCCGGCCCGAACCTGGTGATCAATCAACTTTCCCTGGGCGCCGAGGCGGTGGCGGCCGGCGGGGTGCAGACCATCGGCTTCGAGGTGGGTAACGCCGGGGCAGGCGCATCCAGCGCATCCAGCGCAACGCTCTACATGTCGGCCGATGCCACGATCACCGCGGCGGATATCTTCCTGGGCGCGTTCCCCGTGCCGTCCCTGGCCCCGAATGCCGCGACGGCCGGGAGCCTGTCCGTGGCGATCCCGGCCGGCACGGCCGAAGGCACCTATCACATCGGTGTTGTTGCCAGCCCGACCCCCGGTGAGGCGAACACCAACGACAATACCTATGCGGCGGGGTTTGCGGTCACGGCGGCGCCGCTGGCGAAGCCGAATCTGGTGATCAACGACCTGTCCCTGGGTGCCTCACCCATCTCGGCCGGCAGCGCGCAGACGATCGACTTTGCGGTCGGCAACGCGGGCACCGCCACCTCAGATCCGTCGTCGGCCACCGTCTACCTATCGAGCGATGCGAACATCACGCCCGCCGATACGGTGTTGGGAACTCTCGCGATCCCCGCGCTCGCCGCTGGCGCGGCCGCGGGAGGACGCTTGCTGTCGGCCATTCCCTCCAGCCTTGCCAAGGGCACCTATTACATCGGCGTGGTGGCCGACCTCGTTCCCGGCGAACCGAATGTCCATGACAATGCCTATGCCGAGAGCTTCGTGGTCACCCGGACACCGGGAGCCATCTCGATCTCCGACGTGGCCGTGACGGAGGGTAATGACGGCACAACGGTTGCCACGTTCATGGTCACGCGGACTGGGGGGACGACGGCCTTTGATGTCGGCTTCGCCACCGCCGACGGTGGTGCCACGGTCGCCGACGGCGACTATCTCCCGGTGTCCGGCACGCGCACCTTCGATGAGTTCGTGGTGATGCGGACGGTGACCGTGGCCGTCATTGGCGACACGGTGGACGAGGCCCCCTCGCCGCAGACCTTCTTCGTCAACCTGTCTGGCGCAACCAACGGCGCTGTCATCGTGGACGACCAGGGCCAGGGCACCATCGTTGACGACGACCGGCGCAACCACTTGCCATTGGTCGTGGTGCGCGATGTGCGGGTGCATGCCGGGCAGGCGGTGTCAGGGGCTTCGTTGGTCCTGTCGGTGGCGGACGAGGATGGCGACCTGATCACGCACTATGCGTTCGGCGATGGCGCGGATGGCGGGGGAAGCCTGCAGGTGGCGGGTGCCGCCGTGGCAGCAGGAACCTGGACCCCGGTGCCGTTGGCCGAACTGGGCAACGTGGCGTATGTCGGCGGCGCCACGGAAGGCAGCGAACAGATCGGCGTGCGCGCGTTCGACGGCATGGACTGGTCCGAGGTCAGAGAATTGACCGCGACGACCATTGCGGCGCTTGCCGATGACTACGGTCACACCCCGCAGGGTGCGGGGGGCGTCAGCGTTGGCGGGTTCGTCACGGGCAGCATTGAGGCACCGGGAGATGCGGACTGGTTTGCTGTTCCGTTGATCGCCGGGGAGCGTTACCATTTCGATCTTGAAGGCAATGTGACCGCCGCAGGAACACTGGCCGATCCGGTGCTGGAATTGCGCGACAGCAGCGGCGGTTCGCTGGCGATTGCCGCAGACGACAACAACGGCACCGGCAGCAACGCGCGGCTCACCTTCACCGCGACCAGGAGCGATTCGTTCTTTCTTTCGGCCCACAGCGCCGACGATACGACGGGCAGCTACAAGCTGAGCGTGGCGGCCGTGCCTTCCGCGAGACTGGCGATCGCCGCCCTTGATGCGGCAAAGCCGGAGGGGCGGAGCGGCACGACACTGTTCACCTTCAACGTTGCGCGCAGCGGCGATCTCAGCTTGCCGGCGGTTGCCAGCTATGTGGTCTCCGGGTCCGGACCGCATCCGGCCTCCGCCATGGATTTCACCGGCAACGTGTTTCCATCGGGCAGCATCGCGTTCCTGCCCGGCGAAACCAGCAAGACCATCAGCATCGGCGTGGCCGGCGACGTAATCGTCGAGGACGATGAGACGTTCACCGTAACGATAAATCCAATGTCAGCCGATGTTGTCGTCCAGACGGCCACATCCGGTGGCGTCATCAAGGACGATGACGCGATCATCGACATTGTGGTCATCAACACGGCCACCGGCCAGCGCGTTGCGGTTGATCCGGCTTTCTACGAGGGGCCGGTCGCCGGGCTGGACAAGGAGATCATTCACATCACGCCCGACAACCTGAACGTGACGGTCGGCGGCGACAACTGGTTCATCCGCACGGGCAGCGGCACCGACGCGCTGGCTGCCTATGGTGGTCGCAATGTCCTGGACGGCGGCACCGGCTCGAACTTCCTTTCCGGGGCGTGGGGCGAAGACACGTTCTTTCTGGATGCGCGGGGGGCCACCGAGGACATCTGGAGCACTGTGGTTGGCTTCGGCGGCGGCGATTCGGTCACGGTCTGGGGCGCGTCCTCGCACGACGGCACAATAAGCTGGATCGATGATCTGGGGGCCGCGGGCTTCAAGGGCCTGACGATGCAGGCGACCGGCCCGGGAAAGCCCAATGCGCTGGTGACCCTGGCTGGCTACAGCAAGGCGGACATGGACAGCGGCAGGCTGCAAGTGACCTTCGGATCCTCGGAGGCGGCCGGTTCGTATCTCCACATCCACGGGCTCGCCTGATGGGGCAGGCGGTCCTGCGGAATGCGTCGCCTGTTCCCGCCACTGCGGACATGCACAGTCAGCCCGCCAAGGGCGCAAGACAGGGGCCCTGACTGGAATTCAAGGCAAGTACGGCAACCCTGGTGTTCCCACCTGGCTCTGCAGAATACGTTGGGCGTCGTGGACGAACTCGACCATTTTCTGGCGGGTGGTACGGGGGTCGATGATGTCCTGGCCGGTGGATTCAGCGGTGAGGAAGGGCGATGCGAGAGCTTGAAGGCGGGCTTCGATTTCGGCCTTCTTGGCTTCCGGGTCGGGGGCGTCGGCGATTTCGCGGCGATAGGCGGCCGCGACACCGCCGGTGATGTGCATGCTGCCCCAGTTGGCCGAAGGCCAAGCGTAGCGGCGGAACATGCCGGTGGGGCGGTGGTGGCACTGGCCGGCGACGCCGTAGAGCTTGCCGATGACGACGGTGAGCCAGGGCATGCGGGTGGAGCAGACGGTGGCGACCATGCGGGCGCCGGCGCGCTCGATGCCCTGACGTTCGGCTTCGGGGCCGACCATGAAACCGGGTTCGTCGGCCAGCGAGATCAGCGGCAGGTGGAACAGGTCGGCCAGGGCCATCAGGCGCATGGCCTTGGAGCCGGCGGCGACGTCGGTTGAGCCGCCGTTGTAGCGCGGGTTGTTGATCATGATCGCGACGGGCAAGCCGTCGACGCGGGCGAGGCCGGTGATGCGGGCGCGGCCGTAGAGGGGGGCGATCTCAAAGAAGCTGCCTTTGTCGATAACGGCGCCGAGCACGCGGCGGGCGTCGTAGGTCTGGCGCTTGTTCTTCGGCATGGTGGAGAGCAGTGCTTCCTCGGTGCGGTCCGGGTCGTCGGTGATGGGGCCGCGCGGAGCCATTTCGTGAACGCTGGGCGGGAGGTAGGAGAGGAAGCGACGGATCTGGTCGAAGGCGTCCTGCTCGGTCTCGGCAACGTTGTCGATGGCGCCGGAGATCTTGGTGTGGATGTGGTCGCCGCCGAGTTCCTCCTTGGTGATGTCCAGCCCAAGGGCGGCCTTCACCACCGGGGGGCCGCCGGGGAAGATCTGGCTGATGCCTTTCACCATGACGGAGAAATGCGACAGGCAGGCGTTGATGGCGGGCAGGCCGGCGACGGAGCCGAGCACGGCGGAGATGGTGGGGACGATGTTGAGCAGGCGGACGTCGAGCTGGGTCCATTGGTTGCCGTCGGGCAGGTAGGTTCGGCCGTAATCCTCGAAGGTGCGCACGGAGCCGCCGGCGGCGTCGAGCAGGCGGACATAGGGCAGGCGCCATTCGATGGCACGCTCGGCGGCGGAGAGTTCCTGGCCCATGCCGCCGCGCTGGCCGCCGGAGCCGCCGCGCACGGTGAAGTCGCCGGCCGTCACCACCGCCTTGCGGCCGTCGAGCTTCATTGTTCCGGCAACGTAGGGTTTGGGCAGGAAGCTTTTGAGCTGGCCGTCCTGGTAGGTGCCTGTGCCGGCCAGGCCCAAGAATTCCTGGAAGCTGGCGGGGTCGGCGATGGCGGCGATGCGTTCGCGCACCAGCAGCTTGCCCTGCTTGCGCTGGCGGGCGATGCCCTCGGGCCCACCCATGGCTTCGGCCATCGTCTGGCGCAGCTTGAGTTCGTCGATTTCTTGTTGCCAGGACATTCGGTTTCCTTCCCGCCGGCGTCGTGCGCGCCTGCTTTTGTCGACACATGGACTTGAGACCATCGGCGGCGGCGCCGCAAGCCGGCGCGGGGTGCATTCACCTTCGCCGCGCGCCGTGCCACAGTCGCGGCAAGGGACGGAACACAGGACAGGAAACAAGCCCATGCCTCGCATGACCGGCGGCGACGCCATTGTCGATTCCCTTCTGCGCCACGGCGTGGACACCATTTTCGGGCTGCCGGGCGTGCAGATGTACGGGCTGTTCGACGCCTTCGCGCGCAATGCCAACCAGCTGCGGGTGATCAATACCCGCCACGAGCAGACCACGGCCTACATGGCGCTTGGCTATGCGCAGTCGACCGGCAAGCCCTCGGCCTTCACCGTGGTGCCGGGACCGGGGGTAATGAATACCATGGGCGCGATGCTGACCGCATGGGGGGTGAACGCGCCGGTGATGTGCATCACGGGCCAGGTGCCCAGTGCGATGATCGGGCGCGGGCGTGGCCAGTTGCACGAGATGCCGGACCAGTTGGCGACGCTGAAATCCATGCTGAAGTTCGCCGAGCGCATCGAACATCCGACGGATGCGCCGCAGGTGATGGCGCGGGCGTTCCAGGCGATGACCTCGGGCCGGCCGGGGCCGGTGGCGGTGGAGATGCCGTGGGACATGTTCCCGGCGACCGCGGACGTGACCCTGATGGATCCGCTGGCGCGTCACGCCAACCCGGTGCCCGACCCGGAGAAGATTGCTTCGCTCGCAAAGCTGGTGGAGGCGGCCAGCTTTCCGATGATCTGGGTGGGTGGGGGCGCGGCCCATGCTGGGGCCGAGGTGCTGGCGCTGGCCGAGCGGATCGGGGCGCCGGTGGTGTCGTTCCGAACCGGCAAGGGTGTGGTGGACAGTCGCCATCCCCTGTCGATCGGCACCGTTGCGGCGTTCGAGTTGTGGGACAAGTGCGACCTGCTGATCGGCATCGGCACGCGGCTGGACGTGCCGATGGGCCGGTGGTCGCCGGCGCCGGCGGGGCTGAAGATGGCGCGCATCGATATCGACCCGGCCGAGCATCGCCGGCTGGCGGTGGATGTGCCGATCGTGGCCGATGCCGCCGATGGCGCGCGTGCGTTGGCCGCGGCGGTGGCGAAGAATGCTGGCACCGATCGGCGTGCCGCCGTGGCCGCGGCCAAGGAGACGGCGCTGGCGAAGATCAGCCGTGCCCAGCCGCAGTATTCGCTAGTGGAGGCGATCCGCGAGGCGGTTGGCGAGGACGGGCTGATCGTGGACGAGGTAACCCAGGTGGCCTACATCGCTTGGTATGGTCTGCCGGTGTACAAGCCGCGGACGATGATCACCTCGGGCTTCTCGGGCACGCTGGGCTACGGCTTTCCGACCGCGCTTGGGGTGAAGGTGGCCCATCCCGACAAGCCAGTGGTGTCGATCTGTGGCGACGGGGGCTTCCTGTTCGGCGGTTCGGACCTGGCGACTGCGGTGCAGTTCGGCATCAACCTGGTGACCGTCGTGGTAAACAACGCCGCCTACGGCAACGTGTTGCGCGACCAGCAGCGGCTGTTCGACGGGCGGCATTCCGGCTCGGTGCTGACCAATCCGGACTTTCCGGCCTATGCGAAGGCGTTCGGGGTGGCGGCGTGGCGGGTGGAGGATGCGGCGGGGCTGCGCGGGGCGCTGAAGGAGGCGCTGGCGGCCAATGCGCCGGCGCTGATCGAGGTGGTATCGGACATCACCAAGGACTACCCGCCGTACGAGTTCCACCAGCCGAAGCGGGGGTAGGCGGACGCGCAACGAAGGCGCAAAGCTGGCGCTTGCAATGTACGCTTGACGCCTCCGGCGAACGGCCCGCAGACTTCCCGTCAAGGGACACGGCCACCGCGCCTGCTCCGGCGCTGTGGACCGACCCAAAATCGGGAGGAACCGGCCATGTCGAATGACAGGACGATGAAGCGGCGCACCCTGATCAAGGCCTCGCTGGCCGGGGCTGGGTCCACGGTGTTGTTGGCCCGCCACGGCCGCGCCAATGCCGAGAAGCCGCAATACGGCGGCACCTTGCGCGTGGCCTACCAGTTGGCGCCCGGGGCGCTCGATCCGGTGGTGGGGCGTTCCGGTGGGGATGCGTATTACTGGCGCCAGTTCGTCGATCAGTTGGTCGATGCCGACCCACAACTTGCCCCGCGGCCGGAGACGTCGCTGGCCGAGTCCTGGGACATTTCCGATCCGAAGAAGGTCGAGCTGCGCCTGCGCAAGGGCGTGGAGTTCCATGACGGCACGCCGTTCAACGCCGAGGCGGTGAAGTTCAACATCGAGCGGCTGCTCAACCCGGCCACCAAGGCCACGCCGCGCGCGGCGTTCGGCGCGGTGGACACGGTGGAGGCGGTGGACGAGCACCTGGTGCGCCTCCACCTCAAGCGCCCCTGGGGCTCGGTGCTGGGCACGCTGGCCGATCGCGGCGGGGCGATGAATTCGCCGACCGCGGTGCGGAAGCTGGGCGCGGACTATATCTTCAAGCCTGTGTCGACCGGACCGTTCAAGGTGGCCGAGTTCGTCAGCGGCAGCCATGTGCGCTTCGTGCGCAACGAAAAATACTGGGGCCGCGACGCGGCGGGCAACCCGTTGCCGTATCTCGACGAGATCGTGGTCAACACGGTGCGCAACCAGACGGTACAGGTGTCGTCGCTGAAGGCCGGCGAGATGGACCTGATCTACCTGCCGTACCGCGAGGTGGGCAACTTCCTGGACGACCCGACCTACAACGTGCGCAAGTTCGATGGCGGCGGCATCGCGCTCACGCTCCAGTACAACCAGGCCAAGCCGCCGATGGACAACGTGAACCTGCGCCTGGCGGTGGCGCATGCGATCAACCCAGAGTTGATCAACAGGGCTGTGTATTTCAACCGGGCGATCATCGCCAAGGGCGGCATGTGGCCGACCGGCTCCTGGGCGTACGACCCGACGGTGAACCGCCCGACCTATGACCTGGCCAAGGCGCGCGAATACCTCAAGCTGGGCGGCAAACCGAACGGCTTCGAGATGGATGCGATCATCTGGCCGAGCGAGATCAACACGCCCAGTGCCGAGATCATCCGTGCCCAGCTTGGCGCCGTCGGCATCAAGCTGAACCTCAAGGTCTATGAGGTGACAGTGGCGACCGAGAAGTTCAACTATGGCGGCGAAGCGCCGATCTTCTTCACGTCGTGGAGCCGCTATCCCGAGCCGGACTGGAACGCCTCGTTGATCTATCGCAGCAACGGCTATTACAACGCGGGCAAGCTGAAGAACGACCGGCTGGATGCGCTGGTCGATGCCGGTGCGGCGACGGCGGATATCGAGAAGCGCAAGGCGATCTACCGCCAGGTCGACGAGATCGTGCTGGGCGAGGCGCACATGGTGCCGATGCTGTACGGCGTGACCTACGCGGCCGCGCGCAAGCACGTGATGGGGCTGGAGCAGGTCTTCGGCTGGGATGCCAAGATGTACCTGCACCGGATGTGGCTTAAGAAGGCCTGATCGCCCGGCAAACCCGTGCAGGCCTACATCCTGCGCCGCTTGGCGCAACTGGCCCCGTCGCTGCTGCTGATCTCGATGATGGTGTTCGCCCTGATGCAGGCGATCCCCGGCGATCCCGCACGCATGATGGTGGGCGCCGGGGAGGCGCTGGACGAGACGCAGCTTGAACTGGTGCGCAAGGAATACAATCTCGACAAGCCGGTGCCGGTGCAGTTCGTGCTGTGGCTGGGCCGGGCCGTGACCGGCGATCTCGGCCGCTCCACCATCAGCCAGCGGCGGGTGGGCGAGGAACTGGTGTCGCGCGCCATCGTCACCTTCCAGCTGGGGGTGTTTGCCTGGCTGATCGGCACGCTGATCGCCATTCCGGCGGGCGTTGTCTCGGCGGTGTATCGCGGGCGGATGCCGGATTTCGTGGCCACCATGGTGGCGGTGGGCGCGGTGGCGATGCCGGGGTTCTGGCTCGGCATCATGATGATCCTACTGTTCGGGGTGACCCTGGGCTGGCTGCCCACGCGCGGCTATATCCCGTTCGGCGACGACCCGATGGGCAGCCTGCGGCACATGCTGCTGCCGGCGCTGGCGCTGGGCATCACCAGTTCGGCGGTGGTGATGCGCCAGATGCGCTCGGCGCTGCTGGAGGTGATGGCGCAGGACTACATTCGCACCGCGCGGGCCAAGGGGCTGGCGCGCTGGCCGGTGGTGATCGGGCACGGCATGCGCAATGCGATGCTGCCGGTGGTGACGGTGATGGGGCTGGAGATCGGCCGCATCTTCGCCGGGGCGGTGGTGATCGAGACGCTGTTCGGCGTGCCCGGGATGGGGTTGTTCATGGTGGAAGCTGTGTTCCAGCGCGACTTCCCGGTGGTGCAGGGCTGCGTGCTGGTGATGGCGACGGCGGTGCTTGTGGTGAACTTCCTGACCGACCTGCTGTATGCGGTGCTCGACCCGCGGATCCGCTATGATCCGTAGGACGCGCCGATTCCTGTGGCCAGCGCTGATTCCGAGGGACGGGACCGTCGCCGGGCGGCTGCTGCGCACGCCGCGCGCGGTGTTCGGGCTGGTGGTGCTGTTGCTGGTGGGGTTCTGCGCGGCGTTTCCCGAATGGGTGATGCCGTATGCCAGCGAGGACATGGATTTCGAGAACCTGCTGTCGGGCGCCACGCTGCTGCACCCGCTCGGCACCGACCAGCTTGGCCGCGACACGCTGGCCCGGCTGATCCTGGGCAGCCAGGTGGCGCTGCAGGTGAGCCTGGGGGCGGTGGGGCTGGGCCTGCTGGTGGGGGTGCCGCTCGGGCTGGTGTCGGTGACTCTGGGCGGCTGGGTGGACGACGTGATCATGCGGGTGATGGACGCAATCGTGGTGTTCCCGGCGCTGCTGGTGGCGGTGGCCTTGGCGGCGGCGATGGGCAACTCGCTCGGCACGGTGATCGTGGCCATCGGCATCGCCAACGTGCCGTGGCTGGCGCGCGTCACCCGCAGCCAGGCGCTGACGGTGCGCGCGCTGGATTTCGTGGCGGCGGCGGAGGCGGCGGGCACCGGGCGGATCAAGGTGATGTCGCGCCACATCCTGCCGAACGCCATTGCCCCGGTAATCGTGCAGGCGACGTTGGGGATGGGCTATGCCGTGCTGGCCGAGGCGGCGCTGGGCTTCATCGGGGTGGGGGTGACGCCGCCGACGCCGACCTGGGGCAACATGCTGCAGCAGGCGTTTCCGTTCCTGGAGACGCAGCCGATGCTGTCGATCGCACCGGGGGTGGCGATATTCCTGCTGGTGCTGGCGTTCAACCTTCTGGGCGACGCGCTGCGCGACATCCTGGACCCTCGGCTGCGCGGCGTGGTGCGGTAGGCGGGCGGTCAGGCACCCGGCCGCGCGGCGGCTGGCACGGGATCGTATTGAAGCCCGCCGATGGACTGGGGGCGGGCGGCGCGGTCGAATGGTGGCACGTCGCGGCGCCGGAAGACCGTGGCGCCCACGCCACCGCCGACGAAGCCGCCGCGCCAGCTGATGAAGCGCCCGGTCTGGCCGTCGTGGAGGTAGTCGCGGGCCAGCACCTCGGCGAGACGGTCGAGGACCTGTGCCTGCATGATGCTGGTGCGCGGTCCGCCGGGCAGCCACAGGGCGTCCACGACAACGAAGCGCGGCGGCGTGGCCATGATACGGGCGATCTCGGCGACGCCGTCGACGGGGGCATAGCCCGCCCACAGGTGCAGGCTGAAGGGATATCGCGTGGGCGGCCGAGTGCCGGTTGCGTGGTACAGGCCGAGCAGGCGGCCGATTACCAGCAGGTCGCCGGGACCCTCGATCCGGCTGCGCAGGGCGGCGGCAATCGTCGCCGTGCGATCGCCCCAGTGGCGCACCCCGGCCGCCTCGCGCTGCCACAGCGTCTCCAGCCCGGCATGGGCAAAGCGGCCGGCACCCCAGGCGAGCACGACGAGGAGGGCCAAGCCCAGCGCGCCCAACCTCAGCGCGTGAGGACTCCGCTTTGTTAGAGGCAGGGCGCGCGCGGCGAGGACCAGGAACGCGGCGGTTCCCAACGCAAGCGGGGGCAGAAGCTGGATGAACATGTGGTCAGCAAACCGCCCCAGCAGGGCCAGCATCGCGGCAACCATTGCCAGCCAGCAGGCGATCGCGATGCCACCCGCGGCCGCCATCCGCCGGCGCTTCTCCGTTGCCACTGCTGCCAGGCCGAGGGCGAAGCCGCCGAGGAGCGGTGCATAGGGACGAGTTCCGGCCGCGAGCCCCTCGGCGTTGAAGCGGACAAGCCCGGCATCGCCCGCGGCCGCGAGGGTTTCGACAAGCAGGCCGGATGCACCGATGGCGGCATACCAGCCGGCCATGGCCAGCAGGGGCAACGCCGCGCCGGCCGCGATGGCGGCGTAGAGCCGTGCGATCCGTACCCATCCGTGCCCCTGGCCGAGCGCGTGGCCGCGTATCGCGGGCAGCGCCACCAGCATCAACGCGGTCGCCGCCCCGTCGGCCAGCGCCACCGGCTTGACCAGCACCGCCACCCCGAACAGTGCCCCTGCCGCGGCGCCGTGCGCCAAGCGCCGGTTCTCCAGCGCGGCAAGAGCCAGCGCCATGCCGCCGAGGGCGAACGGCGCGAGCAGCAACTCGGCGTTGGTGCCCTCGCCGCCGTTGTGCAGCGAGGCCGCGATGTAGATCAGCCCGGCGACGGTGCCGAGCCATGGCACGCCTGGCAGCAGGCGTGCGCCGATGGCGCGCAACAGCATGGCGCTGGCCACCACCGCTGCCGTGGTGCCGAGCCGCAGGGCGATCATGCTGTCGCCGGCCACCCCCTGAAGCACAGGGCCAACAGGACGAACAGCCCGGGCGGCTTGCGGTCCCAGGTTTGGCTGTAGGGCGCGTGGCCGTCGACCAATTCGCCGGCGATCATCCAGTAGAGCGCCTCGTCCCAGCTCAGCTCGACGAACAGCAGGCCGGGAGCGCGGACCGCGAGGGCGACTATCGCGTACAGCAACAGGATGCGTGCCATGGTCCACCCGATCGGCCTGGAGGTGCCCCGCAACGCGTGTTCGCCGGCGGCGGGACTTCGCGGTGCTATAGCATGCGCCAAAGTGTGGCGGTGGAACGACATGCGGCAATGCTGCCCTTTGACCGCCTTGGAATCGCGCGCAGGGCGGCGGCGCTCATTTGGGCGGCCTCATTCGGGGGCGACCGGCTTTCCCATGTCGACGAAGGTGGTGTGGGCGTAGCCGGGATGGGCGTGCTGCGCCGTCTCGCGGAAGCCGCAGGCGGCGAACAGGCGCTGGTTGCCGGCCAGCATCAGGCGGGTGGACAGCAGGAGGCGGGGCAGGCCCTTGGCGCGAGCTTCCACTTCCACCCGTGCCACCAGGGCGCGCGCGATGCCCTGGCCGCGATGGTCCGGGTGCACCGCGAGGCGGCCGAGATACAGCCCGCGCGGCTGGACCTGCCACAGCACGCATGCGGCCAGCGCATCGGCCACCCAGGCGCCGGCGCCGCCATCCGTGGTGAGGTTGGCCCGCACGCTGTCGGCATTTCGCGCAGGGCCGACGGCGGCGGGTCGGTGGCGACGCCCTGGGTGGCGAAGGCGTGGCGGATCAGCGCGGCGGCGAGCGGCGCATCGGCAATGCACAGTGGTCGCAGCACGTATTCCCGCTCATTTCCCATCGCTGCCACGGTAGCCCGCGGGCCTCGGGCTGCCTATCTTCCAGTAATGACCGATCCATCCCGCTTTCATGCTCCCGCCTTCCTGGACAGCGACCGCCCCGACGTGCCCGACCTTGTCGTGCCAGGGGGCGTCACGCCGTTTTTCCTGCCTGACCGCCCGGTGCGCGGGCGGCTGGTGCGGCTCGGGCCGCTGGCCGATGCGCTGTTGACCCGCCATGACAACCCGCCCGCCGTCACCCGAATGTCCGGCGAGGCGCTGGCGATGGTGGCGGCGCTGGCCTCGGCGCTGAAGTTCCGCGGTTCGTTCAGCCTGCAGGCCAAGGGCGACGGGGCGCTGGGCATGCTGCTGGCTGACTGCACCGATGCGGGTGCCCTGCGCGGCTATGCCCGTGCCGAGCCCGACCGGTTGAGCGAGTTGCTGGGCGCCGAGCCCAACCCGACGGCGAAACAGTTGCTGGGCAAGGGCTACCTGGCCTTCACCGTCGACCAGGGTCCCGACACCGAGCCGCACCAGGGCATCGTCGCCATCGAGGGCGAGACGCTGGCGGACATGGCGCTGCATTACTTCGCCACCAGCGAGCAGTTGCGCTGTTCCATCCGGTTGGCCTGCGGGCAGACCGAGACGGGGTGGCGGGCCAGTGCGCTGATTCTGGAGCGCATTGCCGGCAGTGGCGGGATCAGCCGCGATCTGGACGAGGCGGAGCAGGAGGAAAGCTGGCGCACAGCAACCATACTGGCCGCGACCGTGACCGATGAGGAGTTGTTGGACGACGAGGTGGCGCCCGACCGGTTGCTCTATCGCCTGTTCCATACCGAGGGCGTGGCCAGCGACCTGCCGCGTGCGCTGGCCTATGGCTGCCGCTGCTCGCGGCAGCGCCTGGCCGGCATTCTGGGGAACTTCCCGGACGAGGACCTGGACCACATGGCCATCGACGGGCGGATCACCATGAACTGCGAGTTCTGCAACACGGCGTTCCACTTCGAGCGCGGCGACATGGGTAGCCGGGAGGGGAGCCATTGACCGTGCAAGGAGACCGGACCACGCTGCATCCGTCACATTCCGAGCGGGAATTCATGACCGTGCCTCGCCTGTCGCGTCGTGCCCTTGTCCTGGCGCCGCTGTTCGTAGCCGCCTGCGATGCGGGGCCGCCGCCGAGTTATCCGGCGCCGCGCTACGACCACCTGCCCAGCCTGAAGCTTGCGGTTGGCCGGGTGGATATCGATGATAGCTGGGCACCGCGCGGGGCCAGCCGCCGGGTGGAGCACCTGGCGCCGGTGACGCCGCGCGAGACGCTGCGCCGGATGGCCGAGGACCGGCTGTTGGCCGGCGGCACCACCGGCCGCGCGGTGTTCGTCATCGAGGATGCCTCGATCATCCGCCTGCCGCGTCACTACGAGGGCACGCTGGCGGTGCGGCTGGAGATGACCGACGATGCCGGCAACCGGCTGGGCGAGACGACCGCGCGGGTGGTGCAGGTGCGCCCTGTGGCCGGTGAATCCCAGCGCGCCGTGAGCGACGAGCTTTACGCCTTCGTGCGCGACCTCATGAAGGAAATGAACGTCGAGTTCGAATACCAGGTGCGCCGGGCTATGCGTGCGTCGCTGCAAACCACCAGCCCCTCCGCACCGCAGCCTGGCGCGGTGGAGACGGAATCGCTCGACGCCCCCGGGCGCACGCCGCCTCGCTGAACCCCGAGGCTCAGTCTGGAACGCCTAGGAGCCTGTCGGACTTATACCAACCGCCGTCAGGAACGATCCTTCGTTAGGCAAGGCCAGGGCTTCGCCCTGGACCCACCAGGGGCCAAGCCCCTGGACCTTAACTATATGATAATAAAATGGTTTCCAAAGGCCGCGGGCCTTTGGTGGGTCCAGGGCAAAGCCCTGGCCTTGCCTTTGTACATCGGTCAATCAATAGGGCGGTTGGTATAACTCCGACAGGCTGCTAGTGGTCCGAATCTGACGGATAGTGTCGTCAGATTCGGACCAACATCTAGATTTTGTGGGGAGATTCACCAAACGCTTGGATAGCAAGCGTTTGGATCGCACCACTAGCGCGGCGGGGGCGAAAGCTTTTTGCGCCATGGCCGTGCTCAGCGGCCTGTCATGATCCGTTCCACAAGTTGTCGCACCGTGGGCACGAAGCCGTTGCTGTAGAACGGGTCCGATCCAAAGCGGTAGGCGTTGTGGCCGGAGAACATCAGGTTATTGTCCAGCACCTCGTCGCGGTCGGAATTGTGGGCGATGTCCTGCAGGGTCTTCTGGATGCAGAAGCTGCGCGGATCGGCCTTCTTGCCGTTGCTGTAGTCGGGCTCGTGCTGCGACCAGTTGGAAAAGCGGCAGGTGCTCAGGCAGCCCATGCAGGCGACCTGATCGGCGCGGATTTCCTGCGCCTTGTCCGGTGAGACGAAGATCAGCGTCGAGTCTGGCGTGCGCAACGCCTCGGTGAAGCCGGCGCGTTCCCAGGACAGGGCACGGTCGCGATCGGTCGACGTCAGGTAGACGACGCGCTTGCGCGGGCCGACGCCAAACGCGGCCTGATGCTCGCCGACCGGCTCGGCAGTGAAGGCCGCCTGGCGGTCGTTGCGCTGGCGCAGTTCCTGGATGAAGTTGTTGTTGACTGCGGAGGAGTAGAAGCCGGTCGGGCTGAAGCGGTTGAGGAAGACATCGCCCTCCTTCAATGTTAGCAGGCGGCGCTTCCAGGCTTCGCCGATCGGGCTTTCCTGAGTGAGCAGCGGGCGGGTGCCGAACTGGAACGCGATGGGGCCCAAGTCTGGATTGTCGATCCAGTCTTCCCATTCCTCCAGCCACCAGACGCCGCCGGCCATGATGATCGGGGTTTCGCCCAGGCCGAACTCACGCATCAGCTTGCGCAGCGCCAGCACCCGCGGCAGCGGGTCTTCCGGCCGATTGGGATCTTCGCTGTTGGACAGGCCGTTATGACCACCGGCGAGCCAGGGGTCTTCGTACACCACCCCGCCCAGCAGGGCGGCCGCCTTGTGGTAGGCGCGCTTCCATAGCGCGCCGAAGGCACGGCCCGAGGAGACGATGGGGTAGTAGTGGACATTGAAGCGCTGCGCAATGTCGGACAGCCGGTAGGGCATGCCGGCGCCGCAGGTGATGCCGTGGATCAGGCCCTTGGCACCTTCGAGGATGCCGGTGGCCACCCGCTCGGCCCCGCCCATCTCCCACAGGATGTTGGCATGGATGCGGCCACGGCCGCCAGCGATGTCGTGCGCCCGGCGCGCCTGCTCGATCCCGCCGGCGATGCCGTACTGCACCAGTTCCTCGTGGCGGTCGCGGCGGGTCTTGGCGTGGTAGACTTGCGGAATGGGGTTGCCGTCGGCATCGTAGCTGTCGGGGTTCACGGCACTCAACGTGCCGGCGCCACCGCCTGCGGCCCAATGGCCGGCGGTGATGCCGTTGGAGATGGCAACACCCTTGCCGCCTTCGACCAGCGGCAGCATGTCTGTCCCGCCCATGCGGATCGCGTTGATAGCCTTCATATCGCCCCGATGCCCCGTCCTTGTCGGAACCGTCGTGTCGGAACCGTCCTTGCCGGAACCGACCTTGGCCGAACCGACCCTGCGGCTGTGTCACACGACAGTAGTTAACAGACGGCCCGGCGGCGAGTTCCCCCGCCGGGCCGCCCTTTGTGCCGCTCAGTCTTCGGACGCAGCAGCCTCGCGAGGCTGGCGCTCGCCGCGGTCGCGCGGGCCACGGTCGCCACCATTGCGCTCGCCACCATTGCGCTCGCCACCGCCGCTCTTGGCGCCGACCTGCTCGGTGATGTCGGCACCGGTCGCCTGGTCCACCACGCGCATCGACAGCTTGACCTTGCCGCGGTCGTCGAAGCCGAGGACCTTGACCTTCACCGCGTCGCCCACATTGACCACGTCGTTGGTCTTGTTGACGCGGCCCTGCTGCAGTTCGCTGATGTGCACCAAGCCGTCGCGCGAGCCTAGGAAGTTGACGAAGGCGCCGAAATCGGCGGTCTTGACCACCTTGCCGGTGTAGATCACGCCGATTTCCGGCTCGGCGACGATGCCGCGGATCCAGTCGATCGCCGCCTGGGCCTTGGCGGAGTCGTTAGAGGCGACCTTAATGGTGCCGTCGTCCTCGATGTCGATCTTGCAGCCGGTTTGCTCGACGATCTCGCGGATTACCTTGCCGCCGGTGCCGATGACCTCACGCACCTTTTCCTTCGGCACCTGGATCACGCTGATGCGCGGTGCCGTGGCGGCCACGTCGGTGCGGTTTCCGGTGAGTGCCTTGGCCATCTCGCCCAGGATGTGCAGCCGGCCGCCGCGCGCCTGGTCGAGCGCCACTTCCATGATCTGCATGGTGATCGAGGTGATCTTGATGTCCATCTGCAGGCTGGTGATGCCCGTCTCGGTGCCGGCCACCTTGAAGTCCATGTCGCCGAGGTGGTCCTCGTCGCCGAGGATGTCGGACAGCACGGCGAAGCCGCGATCCTCCTTGATCAGCCCCATGGCGATGCCGGCCACCGGGCGCAGCAGCGGCACGCCGGCATCCATCAGCGCGAGGGAGGTGCCGCAGACGGTGGCCATCGAGGAGGAGCCGTTGCTCTCGGTGATCTCGCTCACCACGCGCATGGTGTACGGGAACTTATCCTTTTCCGGCAGCAGCGGGTGGACCGCGCGCCATGCGAGCTTCCCATGGCCGATCTCGCGACGGCCCGGGGTGCCCATGCGGCCGGCCTCGCCGACGGAGTACGGAGGGAAATTGTAGTGGAGCATGAAATTCTCGCGGAAGCTGCCTTCGAGCGCGTCGATGATCTGCTCGTCCTGGCCGGTGCCCAGGGTCGCCACGCACAGCGCCTGGGTTTCGCCGCGGGTGAACAGGGCGGACCCATGGGCACGCGGCAGCACGCCCACCTCGGCGATGATCGGGCGCACGGTCTTGGTGTCGCGTCCGTCGATGCGCAGCCCGGTGTCCAGGATGGCGTTGCGGACGATGTCGGCCTCAAGTTCCTTGAACAGGCCTTTCGCCTTGTCGGCGTCCAGGCCCTCGGCGGCGAGGGCGACGGCGGCGGCCTTCTTGGCGGCGGATACCTTGTCCTGGCGAACCTGCTTCAGCGGCTCCTTGTAGGCCTCGGTGATGCCGGGGCGGGCAAGCGCGTCCACCCGAGCGGCCAGGGCCTTCTGCTCGTCGCTGGTCTCCGGCAGATCCCACGGCTCCTTGGCGGCGACCTCCGCCAACTCGATGATTGCCTGGATCACCGGCTGGAAGCTTTCATGGCCGAACTTCAGCGCCCCAAGCATCACGTCCTCGGGCAATTCCTGCGCCTCGGACTCGACCATCAGCACGCCCTCGGCGGTGCCGGCGACGACTAGGTCCAGCTTGGAATCGGCAAGCTGCGACGCCACCGGGTTCAGCACGTACTGGCCGCCGATATAGGCGACGCGCGCGGCCGCGATCGGGCCGAAGAACGGGATGCCGGACAGGGTGAGCGCCGCCGAGCAACCGACCATGGCGACTATATCGGGGTCGTTCTCCAGGTCGTGGCTCAACACGGTTGCCACCACCTGGACCTCGTTGCGGAAGCCCTGGGGGAACAGTGGGCGGATCGGCCGGTCGATCAGGCGGCAGATCAACGTCTCTTTTTCCGAGGGCCGTCCCTCGCGCTTGAAGAAGCCGCCGGGGATCTTGCCGGCCGCGAAGGCCTTCTCCTGGTAGTTCACCGTCAGCGGGAAGAAATCCTGCCCGGGCTTGGCGGTGCGCACGCCAACGACTGTGCAAAGCACGATGGTGTCGCCATAGCTGGCGAGCACGGAACCGTCGGCCTGGCGGGCGATCTTGCCGGTTTCGAGGACCAGCTTGCGCCCGCCCCAGTCGAGTTCCTTGCGGAAATAGTTGAACATCACGTCGAATCCCTCATGGATGAGCGATGCCGCGAACCATCGGGGCCGGGCCCGCTTCCTGTGTTGCGGAAGACGGCGTCTCGGGCGGCATGGGGCGGACCACAGCGAGGCAGTGGGGGTCCGCGGCGCCGGGGCGCAAAGGCCACGGCAACCATGTTGCCGGAAACGCCGTGCTTTCCCCCGCGATCGGGGAAGAGGAACGGCTTCCTGTCGGTCCGCCGCATCGGCGGCGTTCGGGGAATGTTCCCCGAAATGGTCATACCCCGGCACCACCATGGCACCAGGATCAGAACCGGTTGACGCCCATATATAGGCGCCACCAACCGGTGCCACCAGAGCCGGCATCGATAGGCAGGGGCGTGCGCACCGCCGGGCGGTGCGGCGATTCCCCCGCGCGAACGCGTGTGCAAACACGCATGCGAGCGCGAGGGGCGCCCATTGCGGTTTCTATCGGCGCAGGCCGAGGCGGGCGATCAGCGCTTCATAGCGCTGCTGGCTCTTCTTCTTCAGATAGTCGAGCAGCCGACGGCGGCGGCCGACCAGCATCAGCAGGCCGCGGCGGCTGTGGAAATCCTTGGCGTGGATCTTGAGGTGCTCGGTGAGTGAGCTGATGCGCGCCGACAGCAGCGCCACCTGCACTTCCGGGCTGCCGGTATCGTCGGGCGTGGTGGCATGGGTCTTGATGAGCGCCGTACGGTGCTCGGCAGTGATCGACATCGAATTTACTCCTGGATGTAGGGTTGAGGGGCGCGTGGGCTCACAGGAGCCGTTCGGGTTTCAGCCAGCCATCGGAGAGACGGCACAGCCCGATCACGCGATCCCCCGCCATGGCGCGCGCCACGCCCCCTTCAGGGTCGGCGGCCCGTGGAATGCGGCCCATCAGGTCAACCAGGCTCACCGCCTGGCCATGTGACAGGCCGAAGGCTTCCGCCTCGGTCAAGGCCAGCGCCGGGATGTCGGCCAGCGCGGTCGCGACCGGAAGCAGGAAGTCCGGGGAAGTCGGCGGGGTATCCTCCGCTCGGGACAGTTTGTCCAGCGGAATCGCTTGCATTTCCGTAAAGGGGCCGACCCGCAGGCGGCGCAAGGCGGCGATGTGGCCAAGCGTGCCGCACGCCATGGCGAGATCACGGGCAAGGCTGCGCATGTACACGCCCTTGCCCGATTGCACCTCGAACACCGAGCGGTCGGCATCCAGGTGCTCGACCAATTCGAAGCGGTCGACCCGCGCCGGGCGGGGCTCCAACACCGGGGCGCGGCCCTCGCGGGCCATATCGTAGGCACGCTCGCCGGCCACCTTGATCGCCGAATAGGCCGGCGGCACCTGCATGATGTCGCCGCGGAAGCGGGGCAGGGCGGCTTCGATCTCGGCGTCGGTGGGGCGCACGGGCGAGGTGCCGGTGGCCTTGCCATCGGCGTCGTCAGTGTCGCGCGACTCGCCCCAGCACAGGGTGAAGCGGTAGAGCTTCGTGCCGTCCATCACATAGGGCACGGTCTTGGTCGCCGAGCCGAAGGCGATCGGCAGCAGGCCGGTGGCCAGCGGGTCGAGCGTGCCGCCATGGCCGGCCTTCTGCGCGTCGAACCAGCGACGCACCCGGTTGACGACGTCGGTGCTGGTCAAACCTGCCGGTTTGTCCACGATCAGCCAGCCGTCAAGCGGACGGCCCCGCGGTTTGCGTTGTCGGGACACTCTATGGCCTTGCCAGGGTCAGGTTTTTTTCGCGAGGTCGCGCGCCACATCGGGCGCGCGCAGCAGTTCATCGACATGCATCGCGTAGTCGATGCTGGTGTCGGCCTGGAACGACAGGTCCGGTGCGCCGCGCAGCCGCAAGTTGCGGGCCACGATACCACGCAAGAACGGGGCGGCGCGGCGCAGTGCCGGCAGCTTGTCCGATACATCCGACCGGCCGAGGCGGGTGACGAACGCCGTCGCCCGCTTCAGGTCCGGCCCGATGCGCACCTCGGTGACGGTAATAGTCACGTCAGCCAGTTCCGGGTCGTGGATTTCGCCACGCGCGAAGACGCCGGCCAATACATGGCGGATCTCCTCGGCCACCCGAAGCTGGCGTTGCGACGGGGCCTTGGCCCCCGGAACGAGCCCAGCGCGCGGTTGGCTCAACCCGGCACCATCTCGATCTCGAAGCACTCCACGACATCGCCCTCACGCAGGTCGTTGAAGTTAGCGAAGGACAGGCCGCATTCGTAACCGCGCGCCACTTCGCGCACATCGTCCTTGAAGCGCTTCAGTTGGGTCAGTTCGCCGTTGTGGATCACCACGCCCTCGCGCAGCAGGCGCACCCCGGCACCGCGCTTGACGACACCCTCGGTGATCATGCAGCCCGCGACCTTGCCGGTCTTGGTGATGTCGAACACCTTGCGGATCTCGGCGTAGCCCAGGAACCGCTCGCGCGCCTTGGGCGCTACCTTGCCGCGGACAAGCTTCTCGATGTCGTCGGCCACGTCGTAGATGATCGAGTAGTAGCGGATGTCGACACCATCGCGGGTCGCCATCTCGCGGGCCTGGGTGGTGGCGCGCACGTTGAACGCCACGATCACCGCGTTGGAGGCGCGGGCGAGCTGGATGTCGCTCTCGGTGATCTGGCCGACCGAGGACAGCAGCACCCGCACGCGGACTTCCTCATGCGCGAGCTTGCCGACCGTGGCCGTGAGCGCCTCGGCGCTGCCCTGCATGTCGGCCTTGATCAGGAGGGCGACCTCCTTCTGGGCGCCGGCCTGGATGCGCGCCAGCATCTCGTCGAGCGTCCCGCGGGCGGCTGTCATCACGCCGGCTGCCTTGTCGCGCAGCTTGCGCTGGCGGAACTCGCTGATCTCGCGGGCGCGGCCCTCGTTCTCCACGACGACGAAGGGCTCGCCGGCGGAGGGGACGCCGGCCAGGCCGAGGATCTCGACCGGAGTGGACGGCGTAGCGTATTTCATCTGCCGGCCCTTGTCGTCGTGCATCGCGCGCACCCGGCCCCATTCGGCGCCGGCGACCACGATGTCGCCCTGGAAGAGCGTGCCCTTCTGGACCAGGATCGTGGCCACCGGGCCACGGCCGCGGTCCAGGCGGCTTTCGATCACCGAGCCTTCGGCCGCACGCTCCGGATTGGCCTTCAGGTCGAGCAGTTCGGCCTGCAAGAGGATCGATTCCTCCAGCTTCTCCAGGCCGAGCCGCTTGAGGGCGGAGACCTCGACGTCCTGGGTTTCGCCGCCCATCTCCTCGACCACAATGTCGTGGCTGAGCAGTTCCTGGCGCACCCGGTTTGGGTTGGCGTCCGGCTTGTCCGTCTTGTTGATCGCCACGATGATCGGCGCGTTGGCCGCCTTGGCGTGGCGGATCGCCTCGATGGTCTGCGGCATCACGCCGTCATCGGCGGCCACCACGAGCACGACGATGTCGGTGACCGAGGCGCCGCGCGACCGCATGGCGGTGAAGGCTTCGTGGCCCGGCGTGTCGATGAAGGTGATGGACTGGCCGTTCGGCAGGTCCACCATGTAGGCGCCGATATGCTGGGTGATGCCGCCGGCCTCGCCGGCCGCCACGTCGGTGGCGCGCAGCGCGTCCAGCAGGCTGGTCTTGCCGTGGTCGACATGGCCCATGACGGTGACCACCGGCGGGCGCGGATGCAGCTCGGACTCCTCGTCGACGGCGCCTTCCAGGCCCAGCTCGACATCGTCCTCGCTGACGCGCTTCACCCGGTGGCCGAACTCCTGTACCACCAGTTCGGCGGTGTCGGCGTCCAGGCTCTGGGTGATGGTCGCCATCACGCCCATTTTCATCAGGGCCTTGATCACCTCGGGCGCCCGGGCGGCCATGCGATTGGCCAGCTCCTGGACCGTGATGTTGTCCGGCAGGATGACTTCGCGCACGACTTTCACCTGATCGGAGCGCAGCCGCTCCAGTTCCGCCTGACGGCGCTCGCGCTCGCGCTGGCGGCGCACCGAGGCGAGGCTGCGGACGCGGTCGTCCTCACCCTCGATGGCGGCGAGCACGTCGATCTTGCCGGCACGGCGACGGTCGTCGGTGGTCTTTTTGGGGGCCGGCACCTGGGGCTTGCGGACCGGCAGCATGGTGCCGCCGGGGCCGGGGCGGCGGATCGGCCGCGCCTCTTCCTCTTCTTCCGCGCGCACGGGGCGCAGGCGCAGGGTTTCGCCCGCCGGGGTCGCGGGGGCGGCAGGGGAGGGGGCGGGGCGGGCGGCGCGGCGCGGTTCCTCGGAGGTGCGCGCCACCGGTGCTTCCGTTCGGGCCACTGCGGCGGCGGCTTCCTCGGCTGCCTTGGCCTCGGCTTCGGCGCGGGCGCGGCCTTCGTCCTCGGCCTTGCGACGGGCTTCCTCCTCGGCGGCCTTGCGGCCCTCGTCCTCGCGGCGGCGTGCTTCCTCGGCGGCGGAGAGAATGGAGATCTTTTCCTGCTCGCGCCGTTCGGCATCGCGCCGCGCGTTGTCGCGCTGCTGCTCCACCAGCGCCCGCTGCCGGGCTGCCAGTTCGGTCGCGGTCAGCGCCCGCCCGGTGCCGGCCGGTGCACGGCCAGCCGAACCCTGGGGCCGGTTCGGCGCGCCCGTGGGCGCGCCGCCCGATGCCGGAGCCGGTGCGCCGGTAGGGGTGGGGCCGGGCGCGCGCTTCTTGCGCACCTCGACCTGCACCACCTTGGAACGGCCGTGGCTGAAACTCTGTCGAACGGATCCGGCATCCACGGTCCGGCCCAGCTCCATGCGTCCTGCCGGACGCAGAGAAAGCCTGCCCTTGCCCGCGTCCTGATCGTTGCCTTCGCTCATCTACCCGCCTGTATTTGTCACCACGCCCCCGGCACCGCCGAGAGCATCATTCCCTTCCGGCGACGCCGGACGGTGAAATTGTGCCGGCATCGGTGGCTGCCGGGTTTCCGGTAGCCAGGTCCGCCGACCTGCTGTCGCGACGCCGTGCGCCGCCAGACTTGCCATCTTCCACGGCCGAGGCAGTCTGCACCCCCGCCAGCCGTTCTGCCTCCGCGTGCAAGCGTTCCGCCAACCGGCCCCGCAGCACCACCACATGGACCACATGATCGCGGCCGAAAATGCCTCCCAGCCGCGCGCCATCCAGTGACGTTACAACCGGCACCCGTCCAGCCCAGCCGCCCAGGAACCGTTGCCGTTCCTCCGGGCTGCCGTCGCTGGCCTGCACAACCACGCCGGCGCGTTCGGCGTCCAGCCACTCCCGCGCCTTGGTGAATCCGAACACGGCCTGCCCGGCGCGACGGGCGAGGCCCAATGTCTCGCCGATCCGCCGCGTCAGCGACGCTTCAAGATCGGTCGTGAGATCGGGGGAAACCGTCACCTGACTGCGGGCAGCCCTGGCGAAGGCACCTCGCGTACGCGCCGTTTCTATCACATCCCTTCGCGCGCTCAACCATATTCCCCGTCCGGGCAGCGTTGCGGTGAGGTCGGGTAGAATCCGCCGTGGACCGGATTCGCCACCACCGGCCGGCGGCGCCGCGACGAAGCGGATCATCCGCTCCTTCGGCAGGCGCTCGCGCGTGACGATGCAGCGACGCAGCGGACCACGCTCCGGCTCGTCCGCGCCGTCTACATCGTCAACCGCAGGGGTCTCGGCGGGGAGGTTGGGGGCGTCAGTCGTGGCCTTTCTCCTCCTGGTCATCGTCGTCCGCTTCGTCGGCGGGAGGCACATCGGTGGCGGCGTCGCCCGTGGGAGCTTCCCCAGTGGTGGCGTCGGCCTGATCCTCGTCGCCGAACCAGTGGGCGCGGGCAATCATGATCACGTCGTTGGCGGTATCCTCGTCCATGTTGCCCTCGCCGACGATCTCGATGAGCTCGTCGGAGGCGAGGTCGGCGAGGTCGTCCAGCGTCTTGACGGCCTTCTCGCCCAGCGCCACCAGCATCGCCGGCGTCAGCGTCTCGATCGCGGCGATCTCGTCGGACACGCCCAGCGACTGGCGCTTCTCGGTCAGTTCGTTGTCGCGCGCCAGCAGGTGGGCCTCGGCGCGGCGGATCAGTTCCTCGGCCACCGCCTCGTCGAAGCCCTCGATATCGGCCAGCTCATCCAGCGGCGTGAACGCCAGCTCCTCGATCGTGTTGAAGCCCTCGGTCACCAGCAGGCCGGCGATCACGTCGTCGACGTCAAGCGCCTCGACGAACAGGCCGGTGCGGCGGCGGAACTCCTCCTGGCGGCGCTCGCTCTCCTCCGCGTCGGTCAGGATGTCGATGTCCCAGCGGGTGAGCTGGCTGGCCAGGCGCACGTTCTGGCCGCGGCGGCCGATCGCCAGGCTCAGCTGATCGTCGGGCACCACCACCTCGCAGCGGCCGGCCTCCTCGTCCAACACCACCTTGCTCACCTCGGCTGGCGCCAGGGCGTTCACCACGAAAGTGGCGGTGTTGGGCGACCAGGGGATGATGTCGATCTTCTCGCCCTGCAGTTCCTGCACCACGGCCTGCACGCGGCTGCCGCGCATGCCGACGCAGGCGCCGACCGGGTCGATGGAGGCGTCGCGGCTGATCACCGCCATCTTGGCGCGGCTGCCGGGGTCGCGGGAGACGGCCTTGATCTCGATGATCCCGTCGTAGATTTCCGGCACTTCCTGCGCGAACAGCTTGGCCAGGAAGCCCGGATGGGTGCGGCTGAGGAAGATCTGCGGGCCGCGGACCTCCTCGCGCACGTCATAGATGTAGGCCCGCACCCGGTCGCCGTTGCGGAAGCTTTCGCGCGGGATCAGCTCGTCGCGGCGCAGCAGCGCCTCGGCGCGGCCGACCTCGACCATCAGGTTGCCGTACTCGGTGCGCTTGACCACACCGTTGATGATCTCGCCCACGCGGTCCTTGAATTCGTCGAACTGCTTGCGGCGCTCGTATTCGCGCACCCGCTGCACGATCACCTGCTTGGCGGTCTGGGCAGCGATGCGGCCGAAATCGATCGGCGGCAGCGGGTCGATGATGAAGTCGCCCACGTTCTTTTCGGGGAACAGTTTCTTGGCGATGGCGGCCGCCATCTGCGTTTCCTCGTTCTCCACCACCTCGACGATCTCGGTCCAGCGCGACAGCCGCACGTCGCCGGTTTTCTTGTCGATGGTGGCGCGGATGTCCTTCTCGTGGCCGTATTTGGCGCGCCCAGCCTTCTGGATAGCCTGTTCCATGGCCTCCAGCACCTCCTCGCGCTCGATCGATTTCTCGCGGGCGACGGCATCGGCGACCAGCAGAAGTTCCGGGCGGGCGATCGCGGTGTCCATTGTCGAGCCTCTCAAGTTGGCCGGTTGGTCGGGGTGGCGCTAGTTCGGGGTCGCCTGCTGGGCCGTGGCCGCAATCAGCGCATCGGTCAGCACCAGTTTGGCGCGGCGGATGTCGGCCATTGGCAGCGCCACTTCGGCGCCGTCGTCAAGCCGCATCCTGGCATGGGTCTCGTCGGCGCCCAGCACGATGCCGGATATGCGCCGGCGGCCGTCCAGCGGCACCGCCATTTCGGCCCGGGCAAGATGGCCGGCGAAGCGGTTCCAGTCCTTCACGCGCGTCAGCGGCCGGTCGATCCCGGGCGAGGACACCTCCAGCGTCCAGGCGCCCGGCACGATGTCGGCGACATCGAGCACCGCGCCCGCCGCCTGGCTGATGGCCTCGCAATCGCCCACCGCGATCGGCGCGCCATCCGTGCGGTCGGCCATGATCTGCACGGTCGGCCGTTCGCGCCCGAGCACGGCGACGCGCACAAGCTCATATCCCAGGTCGGTCAGCGTCGGCGCGACGGCATCGGCGATCCGGCCCTCGAGGCCCGAATTCCGTGGCAGGTCGGCATTGGCGGTATCGTTGTTCAAAACAAAAAAGGCGGCCCGTTAAGGCCACCCCCCGAAGCAGTCCGGAAGATATGATGTTCCCGGTAGATACATCCCCCGATGGCCATTTGCAAGCCGTTGCTGCCTGCCTATGATGCCGTACCGAATCGCGATCGCGCCGGTTCTGGACAACCCAAGCTGCCGGTTACGCAAATCACGTACGCCCTGCCCGAACTGTGTGTCGTCATTCCCGTGCTGAACGAGCGGGACAATATCGCCCCCATGGTCGCGCGGCTGGAGGCCGTGCTGGCCGGTGTTGACTGGGAAGTGATGTTCGTCGACGACGATTCCAGCGACGGCACCCCCAATGCGGTGCGCGACGCAGCCATGCACAACCGCCGCGTACGCCTGCTGCACCGCATCGGCCGTCGTGGCTTGGCCTCGGCGTTCATCGAGGGTGCGCAGGCGAGCTTGGCCACCCATGTCGCGGCCATCGACGGCGACCTGCAACACGACGAGGCGCTGTTGCCGCAGATGCTGGCGGTGCTGCGCGAAGGCGGGGCGGACATCGTGGTGGGCTCGCGCCATGTGGCCGGCGGCGGGATGGGGGAATTCGACCGCAAGCGCGTCGGAATGAGCAATTTCGCCACGCTTCTGGCCCGCCCGGTGCTGCGGGTGCCCATCACCGACCCGATGAGCGGCTTCTTCATGCTGCCGCGCGACGTGTTCGACCGGGCCGTGCGCCGCCTGTCGGCCATGGGTTTCAAGACCCTGGTCGACATCATCGCCTCGCTGCCCGAGCCGCCGCGCATCCGCGAACTGCCTTATGAATTCCGCACCCGCCAGCATGGCGAAAGCAAGCTGGATGCCGGTGTGCTGCGCGACTACGTGCTGCTCATCGTCGACAAGCTTGTCGGTCACATCGTGCCGGTGCGCTTCGTGCTGTTCGCCGGTGTGGGCGCGGTCGGCATTGCCGCACACCTGGTCGTGCTGCGCGTGGGGCTGGCGACGTTCGGACTCGACTTCGCCGTGGCGCAGACGGTGGCGACGGCCTTCGCCATCCTCGGCAACTTCTTGCTCAACAACACTTTCACGTTCCGCGACCGCAAGCTCAAAGGCCGGCGGTTCGTGGTGGGGCTGATCACCTTCGCGGCCATTTCAGCGGTCGGCGCGGTGGGCAACATCAATGTGGCCGCGCTGCTGTTCGGGGCCGCGCACTCGTCGTGGTACGTGGCGGGCATTGCCGGCGCGGCCATGAGCCTGGTGTGGAACTACGCGGTATCGTCGGTGATCACGTGGCGCAGGTGAGGGGCTCTGTGGCAGGCTGCCCTCAGCGCTTGCGCAGCGACCAATAGATCGGCTGTCGGCCCGCGGCGAGCGCCTTGGCCTCATAGCGCGTCGGCGGCCAGCCCGGCGGGCGTTCTTGGGCCGGCGGCTGCACGCCGAACAGCGCCTGCGTCGCCAGCACCTCGGCCACCCAGGCCTGGTAGGTCGGGTCGTCGCTGGCGATCCGCCATTCCGCACCCGATTTCAGCACCCGCGCCAGCAGCACCAGCATTTCCGGGTGGACGAAGCGCCGCTTGGCATGGCGGGCCTTGGGCCATGGGTCGGGGAACAGCAGGAACAGCCGATCCAGGCAGGCATCCGGGAGGGCGCGCAGCAGCACGCGGGCATCGTCGTCCCACAGCCGCAGGTTGCCGGGCAGGGGAGCGGTTGCCTCGCCGCCTTCCGGCACCACGCGCGACAGCAGGGAGCAGATGCCGTTCTCGAACACCTCGCACGCGATCAGGCCGATCCCGGGATGGGCGGCGGCCAGCGCCAGGGCGTGTTCGCCGCCGCCGAACCCGACTTCCAGCCAGATTTCGGCGGGGCGTGCCGCGAACCCCGCCGCTGGGTCGGCGGCACTGTCGAAGCGCAGCCGCGGCAGGGTTTCGGCCAGCAGTTTTTTCTGGCGCGGCCGCAAGGTCTGCCCCCGCTGGCGGCCATACAGCCGGTCGGGCGGGGGCTTCAGCGGCCGGGGCGGGCGGTTCACCCCCTCTGACATGACCGCCTGGCGTGTTTGCGCGCCGCAGCCGGCGTGCTCAGCGGCCGAATGCCGACTTCAGCTGCCCGACCAGGTCGGTCTTTTCCCAGGTGAAGGTGCCCTTTTCGGCATCTGGCTCGCGACCGAAATGACCGTAGGCGCTGGTCACCCCATAGATCGGGCGGTTCAGGTGCAGGTGCTCGCGAATGCCGCGCGGCCGCAGATCCATCAGCTCGCGCAGCGTCATCTCCAGCCTGGCTTCGTCGACGTCGTAGGGGTTGCCATGCAGCTCGACATACACGGACAGCGGATGCGACACGCCGATGGCGTAGCTGATCTGCAGCGTGCACTTGTCAGCCAGCCCGGCGGCCACGACGTTCTTGGCGAGGTAGCGGCAGGCATAGGCGGCCGACCGGTCCACCTTGGTTGGGTCCTTACCGCTGAACGCGCCGCCGCCGTGCGGGGCGGCACCGCCATAGGTGTCGACGATGATCTTGCGCCCGGTCAGGCCGCAGTCGCCGTCGGGTCCGCCGATGACGAAGTTGCCGGTGGGGTTGATGTAGATCTCGTTATCCCGCGGCATCCAGCCCTTCGGCAGCGTGCTCTCGATCAGCGGCATCAGCTTGGCCTTGATCGACGACTGGTTCATGCCCTCGACATGCTGGGTGGAGATCACCACCGAGGTCGCGGCCACCGGCTTGCCGTCGACGTAGCGCAAGGTCACCTGGCTCTTGGCGTCGGGCAGAAGGCCCTGCACCATCACATCCTGGTTGCGGCGCAGCTCGCTGATGCGGCGCAGCAGAAGGTGCGAATAATACAGCGGAGCCGGCATGAGCGACGGGGTCTCGGTGCAGGCATAGCCGAACATGATGCCCTGGTCGCCGGCGCCTTCGTCCTTGTTGCCCGAGGCATCGACGCCCTGGGCGATGTCCGAGGATTGCGCGTGCAGGTGCACCGCCACGTCGGCGTTCTTCCAGGAGAAGCCCTCCTGGTCGTAGCCGATGTCATGGATCGCCATGCGGGTCAGGTGGACCAGCAGTTCCGGCGTCACCGTGTCCGGTCCGCGCGTCTCGCCCGCCAGCACCACCCGGTTCGTCGTCACCAACGTCTCGCAGGCGACCCGGGCATAGGGGTCGGCGGCGAGGTAGGCGTCCAGTACTGTATCGCTGATCCGGTCGGCCACCTTGTCCGGGTGACCTTCGGAGACCGACTCGGAGGTGAAAAGGAATTCGCCCTTATCGCGCATTGTATCTTCCCGGAAAGAATGGCTCGTGGCTGGGACAGTGCCGCAGGCCCCGAGGGAATCCGGGGCTGCTGTGTGTCGCCGAAAGGGTCCGGGGGGTCAAGCCTGCAGGCGCGGTGGGCGCGCTCAGCGCATGCCCAGCACGTCGGTCATATTGTACAAGCCCGGTGGCTTGCCGCGAACCCACAGGGCGGCGCGGATGGCCCCGCTGGCAAAGGCGCGGCGGTCGAAGGCGCGGTGGGTGAGAGCGATCTGCTCGTTGGCGGCCGTGAAAAGCAGGGTGTGCTCGCCGACGATCTGGCCGCCGCGCAGGGCTGCGAAGCCGATTGCCCCGGTCTTGCGGGCGCCGGTGTGGCCGTCGCGGCCGCTTTCGGTGACGTCCTCCAGGCGGACGCCGCGGCCGCGGGCGACGGCGCGGCCCAGCCCGACGGCGGTGCCCGAGGGGGCGTCGACCTTCTGGCGGTGGTGCATCTCGACGATCTCGGCGTCGTAGGTTTCGCCCGGCAGGGCGGCCGCCATCCGCTCGGCCAGCGCCAGCAGCAGGGTGACGCCGGGGGAGTAGTTCGGCGCATACATCACCGGGATATGCTTGGCCGCTTCGGCGACCGCCGCCTCGTCCGCGGCCGAGAGCCCGGTGGTGCCGAGCACCCAGGCCTTGCCGGACCCGGTCATCAGGCGGGCATGGGGTGCAGCGGTGCTGGCGTGGGTGAATTCCACTACCACGTCCGACACGGTGGACAGGGCGGCGATGTCGGTGAAGGAGCCGGCGCCGGTCGGCAGGGTGGCACCGGGGGAGTCGATGCCGCCGGCGAGTTTCGCGCCCGCCGCGGCCACCTCCTCGGCCAGAAGTCGTCCCATCCGGCCGGCAATGCCGGCGATGCCGATCCGCGTTTCCATGTGCCGATCCTGTGCCGCCCGCCGCGCCGACGCAAGAGGGTGCGGGTCGGAAGTGGGGCGGCTCAGCTTCTGCTGGAGCCCTCGAAGAATTCCTTCACCTTGGCGAAGAAACCTTCCGATTCCGGGCTGCCCTTGCCGTGGCCCTTGGCTTCCGCCTCGAACTCCTCAAGCAGCTCGCGCTGGCGGCGGGTGAGGCTTTGCGGCGTCTCGACGGCCACCTGGATGTACATATCGCCGCGCTGGGCGCTGCGCAGCACCGAAAAGCCCTTGCCGCGCAGGCGGAACTGCTCGCCGGTCTGGGTGCCGGCGGGGATTTTCACCCGTGCCTTGGTGCCGTCGATCGCCGGCACTTCCACTTCGGTGCCCAGGGCAGCTTGGGTCATACGCAGCGGGACGCGGCAGAAGATGTTGGCGCCGTCGCGCTGGAAGATTTCGTGGGGGCGGATGCCGACATGGACGTAGAGGTCGCCGGGCTGCGCGCCGGGCCCGCCGGCCTCGCCCTCGCCTGACAGGCGAATGCGCGTGCCGTCCTCCACGCCCGCGGGGATTTGCACCGAGAGGGTGCGTTCGCGCTGCACCGTGCCGTTGCCTTGGCAGATGCGGCAGGGGTTCTTGATGGTGTGGCCGCGGCCACCGCAGGTGACGCAGGTACGCTCGACCAGGAAGAAGCCTTGCTGCATCCGAACCTTGCCGGCGCCGCCGCAGGTCGGGCAGGTTTCGGCGGCGCGGTCGCGCGATTCGGAGCCGGTGCCGGCGCAGGCCTCGCAGGAAACCCGCGTGGGCACGCGCAACTGCGCCTTGGTGCCGGCGAAGGCGTCGGCGAGGTCGATCTCGACGGCGGCGCGGATGTCGCTGCCGGCGCGCGGGCCACGGCCGCGGCCGCCGCCGAACTGGCCGAACATCTGGTCGAAGATATCGCCGAGGCCGGCGCCGCCGAAGTCGAACCCGCCGGCCTGGCCGCCGCCATTCTCGAAGGCGGCATGGCCGTAACGGTCGTAGGCCGCGCGCTTCTGCTCGTCCTTCAGGACGTCATAGGCCTCGCTGACCTCCTTGAATCTCGCTTCGGCCTGCTTGTCACCGGGGTTGCGGTCCGGATGGAACTGCATCGCCAGCTTGCGATAGGCCTTCTTCAGGTCGTCGGCACTGGCGTCGCGTGCCGTGCCCAGGGTGCTGTAGTAGTCAGCCTTGGCCATGCTCAGCCCTCACTCAGGCGCTGAATTATCGGGCGCCGCTTTCAGGCCGGCAAACCCGGCCATGGGCATCGCGGCCCACCCGCTGATATGAACGCGCCCGCCTTCAAATGAAGCACGGGCGCGCCCTTCGGATCGATCTGTGTAGGAACTTACGCGGACTTCTTGTTCTTGTCGTCCACCTCTTCGTATTCGGCGTCGACCACCTTGTCGCCACCCGGCGCCTCGCCACCTGTGGGGCCTCCCTGGCCACCGCCGTCGCCCGGCGGCGGCTGGTCGGCGGCCTGTTGGGCCTTATACATCGCCTCGCCGATCTTCATCGCCGCTTGGCTCAGGCGTTCGGTGGCCTGCTTGACCGCCTCGACGTCGGTGCCTTCCAGCGCCGACTTCGCCGCCGCGATCGCGGCCTCGGCCTCGCCCTTGTCCTGGTCGGAGATCTGCGCCGCGTGCTCCTTCAGGTTCTTCTCGACCTGATGGACCAGCGCCTCGGCCTGGTTGCGGGCTTCGACGAATTCGCGGCGCTGCTTGTCGGCCTCGGCATTGGCCTCGGCTTCCTTGACCATGCGCTGGATGTCGGCCTCCGACAGGCCGCCGCTGGCGGTGATGCGGATCTGCTGCTCCTTGCCAGTGGCCTTGTCCTTGGCCTGGACCGCGACGATGCCGTTGGCGTCGATGTCGAAGGTGACCTCAACCTGCGGCACGCCGCGTGGGGCGGGGGGGATGCCGGTGAGGTCGAAGTTGCCGAGCTGCTTGTTGTCGGCCGCCATCTCGCGCTCGCCCTGGAACACCTTGATGGTGACCGCGGTCTGCCCGTCATCGGCGGTGGAGAACACCTGGCTCTTCTTGGTCGGGATGGTGGTGTTGCGCTCGATCAGCCGGGTGAACACGCCGCCCAGGGTCTCGATGCCCAGGCTGAGCGGGGTCACGTCGAGCAACAGCACGTCCTTCACGTCGCCCTTCAGCACAGCGCCCTGAACGGCGGCGCCGATGGCCACGACCTCGTCGGGGTTGACGTTGCGGGCCGGCTCCTTGCCGAAGAACTGCTTCACCGCCTCGATCACCTTGGGCATGCGGGTCATGCCGCCGACCAGGATGACTTCGTCGATCTCACCGGCGGTGACGCCGGCATCCTTCAGCGCGGCGCGACAAGGGTCCATGGTGCGCGATACGAGATCATCGACCAGGGATTCCAGCTTGGCGCGGCTTATCTTCATCACGAGGTGCTTGGGCCCGGAGGCGTCGGCGGTGATGAAGGGCAGGTTGATCTCGGTCTCCTTGGAGGAGGACAGCTCGATCTTGGCCTTTTCGGCGGCTTCCTTGAGGCGCTGCAGGGCGAGGCGATCCTTGCGCAGGTCGATGCCCTGTTCCTTCTTGAACTCGTCGGCGAGGTAGTCGATGACGCGCAGGTCGAAGTCCTCGCCGCCGAGGAATGTGTCGCCGTTGGTGGACTTTACCTCGAACACGCCGTCGCCGATTTCCAGCACGGAGACGTCGAAGGTGCCGCCGCCGAGGTCGTAGACCGCGATGGTGCCGGACTTCTTCTTGTCCAGGCCATAGGCCAGGGCCGCGGCCGTCGGCTCGTTGATGATGCGCAGCACTTCGAGGCCGGCGATGCGGCCGGCGTCCTTGGTGGCCTGGCGCTGGCTGTCGTTGAAGTAGGCTGGCACGGTGATGACGGCCTGGGTGACGGGCTCGCCGAGGTAGCTCTCGGCGGTTTCCTTCATCTTGCCGAGCACGAAGGCGCTGATCTGGCTGGGCGAATACTTCTCGCCACGCGCCTCGACCCAGGCGTCGCCGTTGTCGCCGCGCACGATGGCGTAGGGCACCATGCCCTTGTCCTTGGCGACCAGCGGGTCGTCGTAGCGGCGGCCCATCAGGCGCTTGACGGCGTATAAGGTATTGGTGGGGTTGGTGACAGCCTGGCGCTTGGCGCTCTGGCCGACCAGCCGCTCACCGCTGTCCGAGAAGGCGATGATGCTGGGCGTGGTGCGGGCGCCCTCGCTGTTCTCGATGACGCGGATCTCGCCCTTGCCGGACGGACCCTCCATGATCGCGACGCAGGAATTAGTGGTGCCGAGGTCGATACCGATGACCTTGCTCATGTCAGTCTCCTTTTCAGCGGATCCTCGTCAGCCCGAAGCACCGACCGGATCCCCGTTCATATGACAATCCCGATGTATTCACCGGCCTGCCCGGGGGCAAGGGTCGCACGGGGCTGGAGGTGATTATTTTTTGGGCATTTATCTGTGGAACATTTTTCCGGGAGCATTGTTCGCCGGGCGGCGCAAGCGGCGGCGCAAGCGGCGGGTCATGCCGTGGTGTCGAGGCGTGGGCCGGGTGCACCGAGTTCGGCGGGTGGGGCCTTGGCCACGACCACCATCGCCGGACGGAGCAGCCTGCCGTTCAGGGTCCAGGCCATGCTCCATGCCTGGAGGACCGTGCCAGGCGGGTGGTCGGCGGTTTCCTGCTCGGCCATTGCTTGGTGGAGGTTGGGGTCGAACGTGGCGCCCGTGGGGTCGGTGCCGACGATGCCGTTGCGCTCCAGCAGGCCGATGAAGCTGCGCTCGATACCCTCGAAGCCCTCGCGCAGCTTGCCCACGATCTCCGGCTCGCCGGGGCCGGCCGCAGGGATGGAGTGCAGGCCGCGGCGCAGGTTCTCCGCCGCCTCCGCCACGTCGCGGCCGAACTTCTGCACGGCGAACTGTCGGGTTTCGTCCACGTCGCGCTTGGCACGGGCACGGACATTGGCCATTTCGGCCTCCGCCCGCATCCAGCGGTCCTTCATTTCGGACAATTCGGCCTCCAGCACGGTGATCCGCTCGCTGGCTGCCTGCATCAGTGCTTCCGGCGTGGCGGGCCCGGCCTCGGTGGCCGGGGCCTCGGGTTCCTCGGGGCCCGCTGCCGGGTTGCGGTTGGAGTCCTGGTTCATGCTCATGCACGGTCAGTTAGTCGGGCGCCACCGGATAGACAAGCGCCAGCACCGTCAATGAAGCCCTGCATGCCGCGCCGGAGAGGTTTGTCCAGGATCATGGACGCACAGAATCACGTCGTTTCCTGCGGGAAATCGACAGTTCGCCCCTGCCGGGCGCCCCTTTTGGGCATGGCATCACCTCGCCTGACCGTAGCGTCGCAGCCGTAGTGCCGCAATCCGGTTGACGCGAGGTTAAGCCGCTTCAGCCCAGCAGGCGCCCGATCACCCGCGCCGTGTAGTCGACCACGGGGATGATCCGGCCATAGTTGATCCGCGTCGGCCCGATCACCCCGATGGCGCCGACGATGCGGTTGGCCGCGTTGCGCGCCGGCGCCACCACCATCGACACGCCGGACGTGCCGAACAGCCCGCTCTCCGAGCCGATGAAGATGCGCACCCCATCGCTGTGTTCGGCCAGGTCCAGCAGGCGCAACATGGTCTCCTGCGCCTCCAGCCGTTCGAACAGAACCTGGATGGAGCCGAGCCGCTCGATCTGCGTCACGTCCTGCAGCAGCTTGGCCTGGCCGCGCACGATCAGGCTGCCGCCGCGGGCATCGCCGGTCCATGTGGCGAGCCCGGCCTCGACGACCTGCGAGGAGAGCGCGTCGAGCTGGGTTTTGTCGGCGGCCATATCCTCGGCCACCACGCGGCGCAATTCGCCCAGCGGCCGGCCGGACAGGCGGGCGTTGAGGTAGTTGCCGGCCTGCTGCAGGGCGGAGGGTGGCACCCCGGGCGGGATGTCGATCACGCGGTTCTCGACATGCCCGTCGCCGGCCACCAGCACCACGAGCGCACGGCCTGAGCCAAGCGGCACGAATTCGATATGGCGCAGCGGCCCCTCGCTCTTGGGCGCCAGCACCAGCCCGGCGGCGGCGGACAGGCCCGACAGCATGGTCGAGGCCTCGGCCAGCGTGTCTTCCAGGCTGCGCCCGGAGGCGGCGAGCGCGGCGCCGATCGCCTCGCGATCCTCGTCGGACAGCTCGCCGAACTGCAGCAGCCCGTCGACGAACAGCCGCAGTCCCAGTTCGGTTGGCAGCCGCCCGGCCGAGGTATGCGGGGCGAACAGGAGCCCCGCATCGGTCATGTCGGCCATCACGTTGCGGATGGTTGCTGGTGAAAGGTTCATCGGCAGGCGGCGCGACAGGGTGCGGCTGCCGACCGGCTCCCCGGTTTCGACGTACTGCTCGACAATCTCGCGCAGCACGGCGGCCGAGCGCGCGTCCAGCGTCGGAGGGAGGGGGGCCGCACGGCCGCCAATCAGGGGGCGGACGCCGGCGGCATTGTTCACCGTATGGTCCATGACTGCAGTGTGGCAGGTATGTCGTGACTTAGGAAATACCCTCGCGCCGTCAATCCGTGCTGCGGCACTCAACGCCACCTCGGACCTGGCGCGGCACCTACCCGGCCAGCGCCAGGACGGTATCCAGCAACACCTGGGCTCCCTGGGCGAGCTGTGCCGGGGTGGAGTACTCGCGCGGGTTATGGGTGATGCCCGCGACGCTGGGGATGAACAGCATGGCCGAGGGGCAGACGGCCGCCGTCATGACCGCGTCGTGCCCCGCCACGGCCACCATGTCCCGCGTGGTCATCTGCCGCGCCGCCGCGGCCGTGCGCAGACGGTCGGTCAGCATCGGGTCGAAGGCGACCGGGCCGAAAGTGGTATAGGGATCGATGTCGATGCGGACTTGGCGGCGAGCCGCCACCTCGCGCACCGCCTCCATCAGCTCGGCCTGCATCGAGGCGGCCCGGGCGGGGTGCTGGTGGCGGACGTCGGAGTGCAGGCGGGTGATGGCGGAATTGGCGCCGCGCGCATTCGGGCTGTTGTCGATCCAGGTAGTGGAGCTGCGCCCGCCCGGCTCGCCGGCGATGCCGATGCGCTCGACGGCGAGGATGAGCTCGGCCGCCGCCGACAGGCTGTCGCGCCGCCGTTCCATCGTGGTCGGGCCGGCATGGCTCGGCTCGCCAGTGACGACGATCTGGAAATACCGCGCCTGCACGGTGCCGGTCACGATGCCGATGTCCTGGCCCGCTTGCTCCAGCACCGGCCCCTGCTCGATATGCGGTTCGAGCAGGCAGGCCCAGCCGCGTGGCCCCGGCGCCCACGGGCCGGCCAACCCGTGCTCGGCCAGCGCCTCGGCCACGCTGGTGCCGGCCTCGTCGCGCACCGCGAGCGCCTGGGCCAGCGTCATGTCGCCGGCATGCACGCGGCTGCCCATCATCGCCGGGCGGAAGCGGGTGCCTTCCTCGTTGGTCCAGTTGACCAGTTCCAGCGGGGCGGCGGTGGTGATGCCCGCGTCGTGCAGCGTCCGCATCACCTCCAGCGCCGCCAGCACGCCGAACACGCCGTCGAAGCGGCCGCCGGTCGGCACGGTGTCGAGGTGGCTGCCGAAGGCGACGGCGGGCGCCGACGGGGTGCGGCCAGCGCGGCGGTAGAACTGGTTGCCCAGCGCGTCCTGCTCCAGGGCCAACCCCAAGGGGGTGCACCATTCGCGCAGCAATGCTCGCGCCGCGGAATCCAGGGCGCTCAGCGCCGGGCGGTTGCTGCCGCCCTCCGGCGTGGGGCCGATTTTGGCCATGCGCATATGGGCGTTCCAGAGGCGGTCGGCGTCGACGGACGGTGTTGCCATGAGGCGATGCTATCGCAAGATGCGCGTGCGTGAACACCGCAACCTGGTGGTCCTGAGCAATGCCCGAGAGCCCCTCGGGGCGGGCGCCCTCACTCCGCCAGGATCGCCTCCACGACTAGCTGCACGTCGAGCGCTTCCTGGATGGTGGCGAGGTGGTGCGTCTCGCCCCGGGTCATGCGTGCCACGCCTTCCAGCTGCCGGCGCAGCACCAGCGGGCGCATGCGTTCGTTGGGCATCGCGGCCGGGTCGGGCACCCACGCGCCGTCCACCAGCCGCTCGGCCACCGACCAGTCGCGCAGGCGGATGGCGCCCTTGTCGCCCCACAGCGTCCAGGTGTTGTGGTCGTCCTTCAGTGAGGTGCCGACCGCGCCGGACAGGCTCACCGGCAGGCCGCCGGCCAGTAGCCGTGCGGCGATGGCGCGCTCGCTCATGCCCGGCGCGGGGAAGCTGGCCCGCCCTGCCTCCAGCACCAGTTCCCCACACAGCCGGCGGGTCAGGAACAGGAAATGGGACACCACCTCGCGGGTGAAGCCGCCTTGCGCCGGCCGGTCGAGCCAGCCCGCGGCATCGCGCTGCCAGCCACGCGGCCAGTTGGCGAAGGCGACCTCGACCTCCAGGCGAAGCGGCGTGCCGACCGCCTTGGCGGCCAGCCAGTCGCGCAGCGTGGCCACCGCCAGGGACGACGCCATCGGGAAGTTCACCGCCGCGCGCGCATCCTTCGACCCGGCCGCGAATTCCCGCGCCGCCGCCACGTCGATGGCCAGCGGCTTCTCGCAGAACACCGCCCGGCCGGCAGACAGGGCGGCGCGCGCGTGGTCCAGGTGGCTGGCCGGCGGCGAGGCGATGTAGACGCAGTCCGCCCCCGCGATCAGCGCCTCGGGCGACTCCGCCGCCGCCGTCCCCGGCACCGCCGCACCGATCCGTGCCAGCGCATCGCCGGAGGGGTCCCAGATGCCGGTCACCCGCACCACATCCCCTGCCTGTTCCAGCGCCGCGCGCAGCATGCGCTCGCCCATGATGCCCGCGCCGATGATGCCCAGCCCGACGATGCCC
>Ga0105055_10000967_pt1 | contig 47010 bp, 39 predicted proteins | sample BON03_FD_78090 | JGI IMG/M metagenome (GOLD analysis project Ga0105055, IMG submission 78090) | Freshwater microbial communities from Lake Bonney liftoff mats and glacier meltwater in Antarctica - BON-03 | ecosystem: Environmental > Aquatic > Freshwater > Ice > Glacier meltwater | place: Lake... | reverse complement strand
TTACGGATACAGTCCAAACAGTATTAGGTATGAAGTAGACACTAATAAATTAAAGACGACTGTAATTTTAGGTATGAATTTTCAAGAAAGAAAAGTTTTTTCTGAAAAAGTAAAAGATAGCTTAGTTATTAAAAAATACCAGAAGACATATGTTGATAATATCTATTTCCATATTATTGATACAAATTCTTTTAATGGGAATTTTAAAGATACTATCCGTAAACTTGGTCTTTCTTTAAATGGGAAATATTTACCTACAATAGACACTTTGTTTTATGATAAAATAAAACAAAAAAACTCAGAAAATTCTACAGTAAATAGAATGGCCTATTTTCTGTATAATGGAAATGTGTTTTTAAATCCATTGATAATAGAAGTTCAATCTCTTCTTGAGAAGAACGGTGAGATTACCGATTTTTTTATTGAATCTACATATTCTAGATTACAACAATTAGGTCTTTTTCAAACAATTAAAACGGAGATAATAGAAATTCCTGAAACAGATAAAGTACAAGTTCATTATTATTTAATACCTGCAAAAAAGGAGGTTTTTAGTACTCAATTTAGAATAACAACTACACAAAACTCTTCTCAAACAGGCGCAAATACTAGTTCTTATTTTGGATTGAATTTAGGTTTAAACTACACAAACAAAAATTTATTTAAAGGTGCTGAGAAATTAACGTTTGGATTAAATACAACTCTTCAAGCTGTACCTCCAGTTAATGATCAAAAAATCGACAATAGTGATTTAAAAGAATTAACTACAAAATTTTATCAACTTGAAATAGGTCCATCAATAAAATTAGAGTTGCCAGGTTTGTTTTTTATACCAAAAGTAAAAATCAATAAATCTAGACAGGCAAAGACAATTTTCTCGGGAAATTATTCACTCCAAAAAAGGGATGTATATCTAAAAGAAAATATTCAATTTAATAGTACTTGGAAATATGATATTAGAAACACACAAACGATTCAAATGGGGATTCCACTTATTTCAGTTTTTCAGTTTGTAAGTATTATTAAATCTGCTGATTTTGAGAGTTACTTATTGGAAAAGAACAATCCATTTTTGACGAATACTTTTAGTAAACAGTTTATTTGGCAAGATTGGCGAGTTTCATTTGAGTATAGGGATAAAAATAAAATATCTAAAAAAAGAACTTCAACTTTTTATTATTTGGGTTCATTTGATTTAGCTGGTAATTTAGTGTCAGCTTTTAGAAAATTTCAAAATGTTGATACAGCTGGAGTTAATAAAGGACAATATAGGGTAGGGGGCTTAATTTATTCACAATTTACTAAAATTGATAACACGATAATTTTTACACAACCAATTAGGAAAAATCAAAGTATTAATTTACGTACTTTGATTGGTGCGGGTCTGACTTATGGGAATTCTAACACTTCCATGCCATACGATTATAGTTTTTTTGCTGGAGGTTCAAATGATGTTAGAGGTTGGAGACCTAGTTCATTAGGTCCAGGTTCTTATAAACACTATTTAGATACAAATGGTACAAGTATTCAGATTGGAGATTTACGTTTAGCTATTTCAGCAGAATATAGATTCCAATTAAATAAAAAGTGGAAAGCCGCACTATTTATTGATGCTGGGAATATTTGGACTGTAAGGAAGGATAATAACCGAGTTGGTAGTCAATTTTCAAGTGATTGGTACAAAGAGATTGGAATAGCTCCAGGTATCGGTATTCGAAAAGATTTTGGTTTTTTTGTTGCAAGAATTGATTTAGGATGGCCAATTCACGACCCATCACTTCCAATAGGTGCAAGATGGATATTCCAAAATCATAAAGAGTATTTTGATGAAATTAATAATTTCATAATTAATAATCCTGGTATGAGTGATAATGCGTCCAATAAGATCTCTAATTCTACTCTTCCTTTTACCCCAAGATTAAGTTTCGGTATTGGGTATCCTTTTTAATATTTTTTAAGGTTAAAAAATTTAATATCAGGATGATGTGCATTAAAAGATTCTTTACCATTTATTTCAAAAACACTTGTTATGTATCCAGTTGATGTGATTTTTAAAGTGTATTTTTCACTAGAAGGGGCTTGAATTGAAAAGTAACCGTATTCATTTGTTAGTACACTTTTATTAATTTCAATTACTGTAATTTTTGAATATAAAAGTACCTCTTTTGTCTCAGGGTCTTTTAAATAGCCAGAAATTGTGATATTCTCTTGGCTAAATAAAAAACTAATAGGAAGTAAAAAAAAAGGATTAGATTGATTTTAAGCATTTAACTTTTTTTAAGTTTGAATATTTAACTTAAGAATAGTTAAAAAATTGTTTAGTCCTCTAAAACAGTTAAATTAGCAAATCTTAATAGCAATGTTTTTGCACCTTTACCAGGGAAAAATATGGTTGCTTTTTTATCACTTCCCTGTCCTTCAATTGTCGTTATTTTTCCACTTCCAAATAATTCATGTTTCACATTGAAGCCAACTTTTAGATCGAGAGATAAAGAATCACTTTTGCTTGAAACAGAAGCTTGACTCATAGATTTCATACCTGCTGGTGCAGCTACAGTTTTGTTTAATCCACCTGTGTATGGTTTGTCAAAAGCGGTTGGTCTAGAATTTAACGATCTGCCACCACGTCTTTCAGAAACTTCAAAATTTAAATATTTTTTATCTATTTCATCAATGAAACGACTGGGTTCTGCTGTTACAAGATTTCCCCAAATGAAACGAGAGGTTGCGAATGATAAGGTGCAAGATTCTTTTGCACGAGTTACTGCTACATAAAACAATCTTCTCTCTTCCTCTAGTTCAGTTCTAGAATGTAGAGCCATTTGTGAAGGGAATAAATTCTCCTCTAATCCAACGATAAATACATGTTCAAATTCTAAACCTTTACTCGAGTGAATAGTCATCATTGTTACATGGTTTATTTCTTCGTCACTACTTTGGTCAGCATCAGTTAATAAAGCAACATCTAACATGAATTCAGAAAGTGACTTTTCACCATCTTCTCCCTGTGAAACAGTAAATTCTTTAATACCAGCTAATAATGCTTCAATGTTTTGATAACGTTCTATTTCTTCAGGACCTTTGTCTTTTTCTGCGTGTAAATCTTTTAGTATTCCAGATGATTTAGCAATTAATTTAGCGAGTTCGAAAGCATTCATCGAATCTAATTGAGCACCAAAACTTTTAATCATTGTGGTGAATTCGTAAATCTTATTTTTTGCTCCCTGATTAATTGGTACTGGAAATGCGTTAAAATCACAGATTACATCCCAAATTGAAACGCCGTGTTGGTTTGCTGCTATAATGATGTTCTCAATCGTTGTTTTTCCAATCCCTCTTAATGGATAATTGATTACTCGTTTGATGGCCTCCTCGTCTCTTGGATTTGTGGTTAAACGGAAATAAGCTAAAATGTCTTTAATTTCTTTTCTTTGGTAAAATGATAGTCCACCGTATATTTTGTAAGGGATATTCAATTTTCGCATCGACTCCTCAAAAGCTCTCGACTGCTTATTGGTTCTGTATAGAATAGCGAAATCATTGAATGATAACCCTTTACCTGTTTTTAAATCATAGATTCGATTCGTGATTATTTTTCCTTCTTCGTTGTCGGTTATGCTTCTGATGATATTTATTTTATCACCTTCTTCATTGTCTGTCCAAACATTTTTTTGAATTTGATCTTGATTTCTTTTGATAACACTGTTTGCTGCTTCAACTATGTTTTTTGAACTTCTATAGTTTTGTTCCAATTTAAACATTTTAAAATCAGGGTAATCTTTTCTGAAATTTAAAATATTTTCAATATTAGCTCCACGGAATGAATAAATACTTTGAGCATCGTCGCCAACTACACAAATGTTTTCATAAACTGCTGCCAATTTTTTAACAATTAAATATTGAGCGTAATTCGTATCTTGGTACTCATCTACTAATATGTACTTGAATTTTTGCTGGTAGTGAAGCAAGACATCGGGAAAATCACGTAAAAGTACATTTGTCTTATATAGTAAATCATCAAAATCCATTGCTCCAGATTTAAAACATCTATTTGCATATGCAGCATAGATTCTCATTAGTTCTGGTCGTTTTGTTTGTCGATCTTCTTCTAATATTTCAGCGTTTACGGCATACGCTTCAGGTGAAATCAAATTATTTTTAGCGGATGAGATTCTTCCTAATACCATGCTTGGCTTATAGATTTTATCGTCTAAATTGAAACCTTTGATGATTTCTTTCAAAAGACTTTTAGAATCTTGTGTGTCGTAAATAGTGAAATTGGTAGGGTATCCTAAACGATCAGCGTTGTATCTTAAAATTCGAGAAAAGACAGAGTGAAAGGTTCCCATCGTGATGTTTTTCGCTTCAGAAGTACCGACAATTTTACCGATACGATCCGTCATTTCTCGCGCTGCTTTATTGGTAAAGGTTAAAGACATAATGTTAAAAGGATCAACTCCCTGCTCGAGCATATAGGCAATACGAAAAGTTAATACTCTCGTTTTTCCTGACCCTGCACCTGCGATAACCATTGTTGGACCTTCAATGTTCTCAGCTGCTTCACGCTGACTTGGGTTTAATTCGTCTAAATAACTCATAAATAAAATGTCTAATTTCTAGTGTCTAACAATCTAATGTCTAGATAACACAAAGATATGAAACTACTTTGAAGGATTTTTTTGAATTTTAAACAGATTTTAGCGATTTATAAACAAGAAGAAAAACTTAGTTTAAAATATGGTTTCGAAGGTTTGAGAATAATTTATAGCGGTTTTAATAATTGATCAATTTGAATTTTTAATATGCGTGTCGGGAACTTTGTCTCAATAAAATAGTAAACCTACCTGAAAAGGTGTGATACCTTTTTGGCAAAGTTCCCGATAGGCATAATATAGTTTTAATGTAAATAACTTGTTTTTTATTTAAATTTTAATAAAAATTAAATTTTTGATGAAATTAATAGGGGGTTGTTGAAAAAAAATAGAGTTATTTTTGATTTACCCCCTATAAAATTTATATTTTTACAAAAAAAACAATTTATCATGGCGACAAAAAGAATGCAAGCGTATTACGATGTGTTAAATAGAACACCTAACAATGTTGAATTTGACGGTAAAATTTCTGAAATTTTTGGAGAAAATGTTTTTCATGCTGAAATAATGCGTGAATATTTGCCAAGTGAGGCATATAAATCAATGATGGATTCAGCTAATAAAGGAACTCGTTTGGATCGTAAAATGGCTGATCAAGTTGCTTCATCTATGAAGGATTGGGCGTTGACGAAAGGAGCTACTCATTATACCCATTGGTTTCAGCCTTTAACGGGTTCGACCGCAGAGAAACATGATGCGTTTTTTAAACCAGTTGGACCAGGTAGAGCGATTGAGCGTTTCGATGGTGATTTATTGATTCAACAAGAACCAGATGCATCTTCTTTTCCAAATGGAGGAATTAGAAATACATTTGAAGCCAGAGGTTATACGGCTTGGGATCCTTCTTCTCCAGCTTTCGTTGTAGATAAAACATTGTGTATTCCAACTATTTTTATATCTTATACTGGTGAAGCCTTGGATTATAAAATGCCATTGTTAAAAGCATTGCATTCGATTGATGAATCTGCTACAGCTGTTTGTCAGTATTTTGATAAAAATGTGACTAAAACAGTTGCTACTTTAGGTTGGGAACAAGAGTATTTCTTAGTAGATTCAGCACTGTTTAATGCACGTCCAGATATTATGATGACAGGGAGAGCATTGTTTGGACATACACCCGCGAAAGGTCAACAATTAGATGACCATTATTTTGGTTCAATTCCAGCGAGAATTACTTCATTTATGAGAGAATTTGAAACTGAATCTATTCGTTTAGGGATTCCAGTTACAACTCGTCACAATGAAGTTGCTCCAAATCAATTTGAATGTGCTCCAATTTTCGAAGAATGTAATTTAGCAAACGATCACAATCTTTTATTGATGGATATTATGGAGAAAGTAGCTCGTAAACATAATTTCCGTGTGTTATTGCATGAAAAACCTTTTGCAGGAGTGAATGGGTCTGGAAAGCATAATAACTGGTCATTAGGAACTGATACGGGTGTTAATTTATTAGCTCCTGGTAAAAATCCAAAATCTAACTTACAATTTTTAACATTCTTCTGTAATACAATCAAAGCGATTCATGATTATGCAGATTTATTAAGAGCGTGTATTGCAGGGGCAGGAAATGATCACCGCTTAGGTGCAAACGAGGCTCCTCCAGCAATTATATCTGCTTTTATTGGTTCTCAGTTGTCTTTTACATTAGATGAGATTGAGAAGAATGTGAAAGCAGGTAAAATGACTCCAGAAGATAAAACTGAATTGAAATTGAATATCGGTAAAATCCCTCAGATTATGTTGGATAATACGGATAGAAATAGAACTTCTCCTTTTGCTTTTACGGGTAATAAATTTGAGTTTAGAGCGGTTGGTTCTTCAGCTAACTGTGCTTCTGCAATGATTGTAATCAATACCATTGTTTCTAATCAATTACAAATTTTCAAAAAAGATGTAGACGCAAGGATTGAAAAAGGAGAAAGTAAAGACGAGGCTATTTTAAAAGAACTTCAAAAAATGATTAAAGAATCTAAAAAGATTCGTTTTGAAGGAAATGGTTACGGTGAAGAATGGTTGAAAGAAGCTGAAAAAAGAGGTTTGTCTAATTTGAAAGATACACCAAGGGCTCTACAAGTTTTGGGTGATGAAAAAGTGATTAAGTTGTTCAATGATATGGGTATTTTAACTCCTAGAGAATTAGAGGCTCGTCAAGAGATTGAATTTGAGTCGTATATCCATAAAATTCAAATTGAAGCACGTTTAATTGGAGATATTGCTCAAAATCATATTGTTCCAGCGGTTATTGAATATCAAAATAAACTAATTCAAAATGTTCAAGGTTTGATTTCTGTACTTGGAGATGTGGTAGGAAAAGAAGCTGGTAAGGCACAACTTGAATTATTACTTAAGATTTCTGGACACATGAATAAAATGAAGTCTGTTTGTGATGAAATGTTAGCTGCTCGAAAATTAGCGAACAAGGTAGAGGGAAATGAAGGGAAAGCTATTGCATATTGTGATAATGTGAAAGTTTTCTTTGATGAGATTCGTTACCATGCGGATAAATTAGAGATTTTAGTTGACGATGAGTTATGGCCATTGCCTAAATTTGGTGAAATGTTGTTTACTCGTTAATTAATTGATGTATAGTTGATTATAAAAGCTCTTCTTAGGAAGAGCTTTTTTTGTCTAATAAATTCACTATTTTAGCGTTGTGTAAAAAAAAGTTATGAAAAAAATAGTAGAATTGTTTTTTGTATTTTCATTTTTTTTTAGTGCTTGCGCTCAATTAGAACCGAAACATACGTTTAATGTTGAAGTAGGGATTCCTGTCCCGGTAGCAAATCCATTTTTTAAAGGGGTTATGAAAAGTGTAGTCAATATTTCCCCTTATTATCAGTATCGTTTAAAGAGTTCCTTGGCTTTCGGGGTAGGGGTGAATTATTCACATTTGCAAATTGATAAATTTAAAATCCCAAATGCTGAGCCTGTGAAAGGCGGAATGCATAGCGGTGGAGTATTCTTGAAAGTTAGTCATGAAAAATTTCATAATGAGCAATTTGCGACTGATTTCGGGGTGAAATTTGGATATAATAAAAACTATTTTGAAACAGATTATAACGATACGATTTATGGGAAAGCCCAGACAGTTAACTCATTTTCTGTAACGCCAACTTTAGGTTTTATTTTAAGTGTGGATGAGTTTACATCTTACCGATTTACAATCGCTTATGCCGTAAATAATTTTGGTTTTTCTCCAAGTCGCTTAGGTATGAATACTAACGGTGGGTTTGATCCATCTAAATTTTCAACATTTACCCAATGTGCGATTTTTGGTTTTGGTTTTACGCATTATTTTTCTAAAAATAAACCTACTGATTAATAGTTTGTTATGTTGTTTTTTTAAGATTTAAGATTTATGTTCGTTCAAACAAATTCAATTCAATCTATTCGAGAATATTTTAAGAATAAATTATCTTCCTCATTTTCAGATAATGAAATTAAGTTGATTGGAAATGAAGTTATCAGTCTTCGATTAGGTTTAACTAAAAGTGACTTGATTGGTTCTGATGAAAAATTGCTCTCTGAATCTGATTTACTTTATTTTCGTTCAATTGTGAAACGATTAATGAATAATGAACCATTTCAATACATTGTTGGTAACGCCCATTTTTATGGGTTAGAACTTAAGTCAGATAAACGAGCTTTGATTCCTCGTCCTGAAACGGAAGAGTTAGTTGATTGGGTAAAAACTACCTTTGCTCAAAGTGATGCTGAACTACGAATAGCGGATATTTGTACAGGTAGCGGTTGTATAGCATTGGCGTTGAAGTCACTATTTCAAAATTCTACAATTATTGCTTCAGATATTTCTAATGAGGCTCTTGATTTGGTTAGAGAAAATTGTGAAGTTACAGGTTTAAATGTTGAGGTGAAAAATATTGACGCTCTTGATGAGGTAGGCTACGTTAATGATTTTGAGTTTAATACGTTTGATTGTTGGGTCTCAAATCCACCTTATATTCCAGAGGAAGAAAAGAGTAAAATGGCTGAAAATGTTTTGGAGTTTGAACCCCATTTAGCTCTTTTTGTACCAAATGATAATGCATTGATTTTTTATAAATCAATTTCCAGATTGGCTGCAAAATATTTAAAATCAGGAGGTTTTTTATTTTTTGAGATTCATGAGGATTTATCAAGTGAAGTTGTATTGTTGTTAGAAGAGTTTGAATTTGTAGAGATTGAAGTGAAAAAAGATTTACAAGGGAGAAATAGAATGGTTAAAGCCGTTAAAAAATAATTAATAAATGGATAAGTATCTAGCTAAAAATGAAATAGATCGTTTATCTAAAGTGATAAATGAATATAATGATCTGTATTTTATTGAAAGTAAATCTGAGATTTCGGATTATGATTTCGACATATTATTAGAACAATTACAAGTTTTAGAAAATCAGTTCCCAGAGTTTGCTTATAGTTATAGCCCCACAAAAAGAGTTGGTGGGGATATTTCAAAAAAAATGGAATCGGTTGTACATCGTTTTCCAATGATGTCGCTCTCAAATACTTATTCTGAAGAAGAAATTATCGAATGGGAGAACAGGTTAAAAAAATTAGCTGAAGGTCCAGTTGAATATGTCTGTGAGTTGAAATACGATGGTGTTGCAATTGGGATTCAATATGAAAATGGAATATTAAAACAGGCTATTACGAGAGGAGATGGGACAAAAGGGGAGAATGTAACTGCGAATGTTCGAACTATCAAGACGATTCCTCTGCAATTAAAAGGAGATTTCCCTGCGGATTTTGAAATTAGAGGTGAAATATTTTTTCCTCTTAAAAAATTCTTAGAGTTAAATGAGCAAAGAGTTGATATTGGTGAAGTTGAGTTTGCAAATCCAAGAAATACAGCTTCTGGAACGTTGAAACTACATGATTCTAAGGTGGTTGCGGATAGAGGGTTAGATTGTTACTTATATGGTATGTATGGGTATGATTTACCTTTAGAAGGGCATTATGAAAGTGTTTTAAAAGCGAGCGAATGGGGGTTTAAAACTCCAAGTCCAGATAAGAGAATGATTTACAAAACTGATTCGATTGACGGAATCATGAAGTTTATTCGTTTTTGGGATAAAAATAGAAGTAAACTACCTTTTGAAATAGATGGAATTGTTATAAAAGTCAATGATTATCTTCAACAGCAAGAGTTGGGATTTACAGCTAAGTCGCCTCGTTGGGCAATTGCTTATAAATTTAAAGCGGAAAGAGTTGAAACTGTTTTAGAGTCTGTTTCTTATCAAGTTGGCAGAACTGGAGCCGTTACACCAGTAGCAAATTTAAAGCCTGTTCAATTAGGAGGAACAACAGTTAAAAGGGCTTCGCTACATAATTCTGATCAAATCCAAAAATTGAATCTTTACATCGATGATACGGTTCAAGTTGAAAAAGGTGGAGAGATTATTCCTAAAATCGTTGGTGTTAATTTGGCTAAACGAACTGAAAATAGCTCGAAAATTGAATTTATTGAAAATTGTCCCGAATGCAATACGACTTTAGTTCGAAGAGAAGGTGAAGTGCAGCATTATTGTTTAAATGATATGGATTGTCCGCCTCAAATAAAAGGGAGGATAGAGCATTTTATTGGAAGAAAAGCAATGAATATCGATGGACTTGGAGCTGAAACGGTTGATGTTTTAGTTGAAAAAGGTTTAATTCATTCGTATGCAGATTTATATGATTTAACATTTGATCAAGTTGTGAATTTAGACCGGATGGCAGATAAATCAGCTGATAATTTGATAAAAGGATTAGAACTATCAAGAGAAGTTCCTTTTGAAAGGGTTTTGTTTTCGTTGGGAATACGATATGTTGGTGAAACGGTTGCTAAGAAATTAGCGAAAAGTTTAAAGTCGATTGATGTTATCCAAACAGCTACTTTTGATACTTTAATTGCGGTAGATGAAATCGGAGAAAAGATAGCAATTTCTGTTCAACATTTTTTTATGGAAGAAAGAAATATTGCTATGATTAATCGTTTAAAATTAGCAGGATTACAGTTTCAAATTAAAGAAAAAGAAGGGATTACTGAAGTTTTTAAAGGTGCTATTTTTGTTGTTTCTGGAGTTTTTACAACCTTTTCTAGAGATGAGTTAAAAGAAGTAATTGAAATGAATGGAGGTAGGAATGCATCTTCAATTTCTGCTAAAACGACTTATGTTGTTGCTGGTGAAAATATGGGTCCTGCCAAATTGAAAAAGGCTTCTGATTTAGGCGTTGAAATTCTATCAGAAGATCAGTTCATTCAATTGTTGAAAGGGTGATTTTTTTTATTTTTGTTCTTTGTTTTTGGGGCAATAAAAAAAAGAACAAGACTAATTTAAATATTGATGAAATATTATTCTAATTTTAAACTTCAAATAGATAGATAGCTAGATTTTATTTTGAAAAGTTATTTTTTTGAAGTTTTGTTATTAAATAAATAAACGGTTATTAAAAAATGAACAATATTTTTAAAGGTTCAGGAGTAGCATTAGTTACACCATTTAATATAGATAATTCTATAGATTATACTGCATTAAGAAAATTGGTTCGTCTTCAGATTGATGGTGGAATTGATTTTTTAGTTGTTCAAGGTACTACGGGTGAATCACCAACACTGTCATCGGAGGAAAAACTAAAAGTTTTGAATACGGTTATTGATGAGAACAAAGGGAAGTTGAAAATCGTCTATGGTATTGGAGGGAATAACACATTTCAAGTTGGAGAAAATTTCAAGTCGATTCCGTTAGGTGTAGATGGAATCCTTTCGGTATCACCTTATTACAACAAGCCGACACAAAAAGGAATAGTCGAACATTTCACCTATTTAGCATCTTGTACTAAATTACCAATCATTTTATACAATGTTCCTGGAAGAACTGGTTCTAATATGTTGCCAGAAACTACACTTGAATTATCTAAAATTCATTCTATAGTTGCAGTGAAAGAAGCTTCTGGAAATATGGAACAAATTATGGAAATCATTCGTTTACGACCTGAAGGTTTTGGCGTGTTATCAGGAGATGATGCACTTACAATGCCTTTGATTGCTGTTGGAGCTGATGGTGTTATTTCCGTTGTAGCGAATGCTTTACCAGAAAAGTTTTCTAAAATGGTAAGCGCTTCGATAAATGGAGATTTAGCCACTGCCAGAAAAGAACATTACGATTTATTACCTATTACAAAAATGTTTTTTGAAGAAGGGAATCCTGGGGGAGTAAAAATTGCATTGGCTAAAAGAGGTATTATGGAATCTCATTTACGTTTGCCATTGGTTCAAGTATCTGAAAGCTTAAAGCTGAAAATCGAAAATGAATTAAATAATATTTTATAATCATATATTTTAGAGATGTACTTTATTGCGTTTCTATATTATCAATAAATAATAGTTAAAACAAAAAAATGAACGTATACAATTCAATCGTAGAACAAATAAAATCCGCATCAAGTATTATTATTACAGCACATAAATCGCCTGATGGAGATTCTATTGGTAGTTCATTAGGATTGTATCATTTTATCAAGAAATTAGGAAAAGAAGTTGTGATTTGTCATCCCGATCCAGCACCAGATTATTTACTTTTTTTAGAAGGTGTTGAGACGATAAAAACAATGTCAAACGAAAATCTTGAAATTGAACATTTATTTGAAAAATCAGATTTAATTTTTTGTTTGGATTACAATGCCACAGATAGAGTAGGTGAGGGTATGCAGTATTTGCTTGAGAAATTTGAAGCAAAAAAAATTATGATCGACCATCATTTAAATCCTCAAGATTTTGCTTTTATAACTGTTTCAGAGACAAGTGTTTGCTCAACTTCTCAATTAATAGTAGAGTTGATTGAACAATCTGGAAATGGAGATTTGTTGGATGAAAAAATAGGCACACCATTATATCTTGGGATTTTAACAGATACGGGTTCGTTTAGATTTCCCTCCGTTCAACCTAGAACACATGAAATTTTAGCGAAACTATTGCATGCAGGTGTAAAACATTATTTAGTACACGAAACACTGAACGATAACAATACATTTGATAGACTTCGATTGCAAGGATATGCGTTAAGTCAAAAAATGGAAGTGATTGAAGAGTATAATGTCGCTTTAATTTGGTTGACTGCTACTGAATTAGAAAAGTACAATTATAAAAAAGGAGACACTGAAGGATTCGTGAACATTGCTTTATCAATTAAAGGGATGAGAGCAGCTGTATTTTTCGGAGAAAGAGATGGAATAATTAAAATTTCGTTTCGTTCAAAAGGTACTGACAATCCAGTAAATGTTTTAGCGTCTGAAAATTTTAGTGGCGGTGGTCATGCAAATGCTTCAGGAGGAATGAGTGACTTGACTATGGATGAAACTTTAGCGAAAATTAAAGGTTTAATTCCTCAGTATTTTAAAAAATAAAACAATGGAGTTTTTCATTTCTGCTTTAATAGCAATTCTTTCATCAAGTATTTGGATATATTATTTTTCAAGTACAGGTTTAAGTCAAGGGATAAAAAAAGGGTACATCTTAATGATGTTTTTATTGGGTGTTTTTTCTTATTACTTATTTTATAAAGTTGTAAATTGTTTATTAGGTGGTTTTACGATAGATTTAAGTCGTGAATCCGTAAGTCAGTTGTTTATAAGTGTTGTTAAAAATGGTTTAATTGGTCAGTTTATAAAGTTGACCCCAATTTTTATAGTCTATTATTTATTTAGGAATAAGTTAAACCAGCCATTATACGTTCTTCTGTTTTTTTCAATTTCTGTTTTAGGATTTGCTTCAGCTGAAAACCTAAGGTATTCTCTGAGTCATGAGTTTTATGTTTTTGATGAAAAAGTAATTTTAAGAACATTAGGTGAACTTTTTTGCACTTCTATTGTTGCTTATTCATTAATTGATTATAGATTTAAAAGTAGAAAAAAAAAGCCATTAAGAATCGTTTTGTTTATTTTATTAGCAGCAGTGCTACACGGGTTTTATGATTATTGGCTTTATTATGAGAGACTGAATAGTTTAGGTTTTATCGTTACTTTATTTTTATTCTTTTTTGGAGCTTCTGTTTTTGCAGTAACAATCACTAATTCGATAAATATTTCAGAAAACTTTTCTTACGGAAAAATCTATGGCAGCAAGAAAGTAATCAATAAAATGTTGAAATTCTATGCTCTTTTGATTTTATTTCAATTGCTGTATTTAGGTTTTAACAAACAGGTTTTATTCGGCTTTAATAATTTAAAAGATACACTTTGGTTTACAGGGTTGATTATATTTGTTTCAGTTTCAAGAATGAATTATTTAAAAACGATTGAGCTACGTTGGAATAAATTAAAAGTAGAATTACCATTCGGGTTTTATAAGATTGATGTTTTTAATGGTAGAAAATTAAAAAGAAAATTTAAATTCAAGGGAGAAACTTTTAATGAGAAAAAAATTGAAGATTATTACGGGGTAATGTGTAGTATTCATCCACTTTCAAATAGAGATTCTTTTATCACGAAACCTAAATTAATTATTTTAGAGAAAAAATTATTTTTTAAACATGATGAGACTTTTTATTTAATCAAATTGGTTTCTGAGAATTTAGAAGAATATATGTTATTAAAACCTAAGACATCTGGTAAAGATATGGTGAAAAGAAAATATCCAATTGTCGCTTTATTAACGGTTCATCATGTTGAAGATTTTTCTAATTTCAAACTTACGACAGCTGATTTTCAATTTAGAGAGTGGGTTTATTTAAAGCATAAATAAAAAAATCATTAAGTTAACTGATTTTAAATCGGTAATTTTACAAAAAAAACAATAATATGTCTCATTTAATTTCTCCTTCAGTACTTTCTTGTGATTTCGCAAACATTCAACGTGATGTTGAAATGATTAATAATTCAACTGCGGATTGGTTTCATGTTGATGTCATGGATGGAGTTTTTGTTCCTAATATTTCTTTTGGATTCCCTGTAATTGAGGCGATTAAAAAGCATGCAACTAAGCCGTTAGATGTTCATTTAATGATTGAGAATCCTGATAATTATATTTTAGAATTTAAAAAAGCAGGTGCTGATATTTTAACTGTTCATTATGAGGCTTGTAGACATCTTCACAGAACTATTCAAGCAATCAAAGAAGCTGGTATGAAGGTTGGTGTTGCATTAAATCCTCATTCACCTGTTTCTTTACTAGAAGATGTGATTTGTGATTTAGATTTGGTTTTGATAATGTCTGTCAATCCTGGTTATGGTGGGCAAAAATTCATTCAGCACGCGTTAACTAAAGTGAAACAGGCAAAAGAACTAATTTTAAAATCAGGATCAAAAGCTTTAATTGAAGTTGATGGAGGTGTGAATGCTTCAACTGGGGCTGATTTATTGAAAGCTGGAGCAGATGTTCTCGTTGCAGGTAGTTTTGTTTTTAATTCTGAGAGTCCAATTAAAACAATAGAAGATTTAAAAAAACTTTAATTTTTCAATTGAAAAATTAGTAACTAATCTCATCAATCTACGTTAGTAAAAGTATGAAGACTTTATTTTTAATTTTGGGTTTATTTCTAATGAGTGATTTAATTGCTCAAGAAGACTCTTTATTGAAAGCAAGGGAAGGGAAATTAGTTATCTTGCTGAATGATTTGCGTTTAGCTACTAAAAATAGTGAGAAAGAGACGAAGAACAAGCTGTTCAAAGAATATTTACTTGAAACTATAAAAATGAAAAATGCAATAAATTTTTCATTTTCGAAATTGAATACAATAGGAACAGTTTCTAGTGATGATAAAAAAATTAGACTCTTTAATTGGAATATTGAGCAAGATGACCAATCTCAAAAATATTATTGTTACATTTTAAGATACGATGACCGAAAAAAAGAGTTTTTAGTTTCTGAATTGATAGACAATTCCTTTTTACTTCCTTCAAAGCCTGATGGTATTTTAGACGGGAAAGATTGGTACGGCGCTTTGTATTATAAAATTATCCCCATTACTAAAGGGAGTAAGCAGATTTATACTCTTTTGGGGTTGGATGCAAATACCACAATGAGTAACATCAAACTCATAGATGTTTTGTCGTTTACAGGTAATGTTCCAAAGTTAGGCAGTCCGATTTTTAAAACAAAAACTGAAACATTAAAAAGAGTGTTTTTTGAGCATTCTGAAAAAGCTTACATGTCTTTGAAATATGAAGACAATTATAAAAGAATCATATATGATCACCTTTCTCCAGAAACACCTAGTATGACAGGGTTTTATTCGTATTATGTTCCTGATTTTTCATACGATGCATTTATTTTAGTAAAAGATAAATGGATATTGCAAGAAGAAGTAGTTGGAGTGAATGGTAAATCGAACGAGAAAATAAATGTTTTGGTTCAAAATAAAAAAACAGGTAAATTAGAAGAGTTTGAAATTAAGGATAAATGGATAGATCCAACCGATTCAAAAGCTGCTGCTGGTGGAAATGTACATGTTGCAAGAACCCCCGAAAGTCCGGTGGACGAAAAAGATGAAAAGGAACTGAAATCGAAGACCAAAAAAACAAAAGAATACAAACCAGATACTTATTCAGCATACCCTTACAGTGAACCTAAAAAGGGTAGAAAAAGAAATAGAGTAGCAAAATAGATCCAATTTTAACCCAAACACTAACAATCAATCAACAAAATCCTTATATTTAGCAAATAAATTTTTAGAACACATGAGCAAAAATATCTATTTAGTATTGCATGATTTCACCGCAGTTGGTGATGCTGCTTTAAATTATGCTGTTAATTTGAGTGATAATCTTGTAAATGTGATTAAACTAATTCATTTAGTAGATGACATGAAGGCTATTTCTAATGCTCTAAACAAATTAGATGAGATAATTTCAAAAACTAATAAGTCAGATAATACTGAGATTATTAGTATTGTCCGAGTTGGAAGTATTTATGAAGAGATTGCGAAAGTTGTAAAAGAAGAGAAAGTAAACTTAATCATCATGGGAACTCATGGTGCAAAAGGAATGCAAAAATTGATGGGAAGTAGAGCTATGAAAGTAATTACGAGTTCTGATGTTCCATTTTTTGTTATTCAAAAAGACACAAAAGCAAAAGCGGTAAAAAAGATATTAGTACCAATTGATTTAGAAAAAGAAAGTTTACAAATCATAGATATAGCAGGAGACATTGCTAGAATGTATGATGCGGAAGTTTCCTTGGTTGCTGAAAAAAGAGATGACCCATTTTTGAGTCAAAAAATAAAAAATAGAATTCTAATAGTTCGTAAACAATACGAAGAAAGACAAGTTAAATGTCATGTTGAACTTCTACCTAGTGAAAGCTCTTACCAAAAGAAAATTATTAATTACTGTGCTGAAAAAGAGATAGATTTAATTGCAATTGCATATCACTCTAATAGTATATTGCCTCAATTCGATACTTTTGCTCAAGATTTAATTGAAAATCCAGATTTACTTCCATGTGTAATAATAAATTCTAAGACAACTTCAACGTTCTCTTTTTAATAAATATAAAATGAAATTAGGTGAATACAATGTTTTAACGATTCTAAGAATTACAACCGTTGGTGCATATTTAGGAGATGAGTTTGATAATGATGTTTTATTACCTAATAAATATTTGACACAGCAAATGTCTGTTGGTGAAGATATTCGTGTTTTTTTATACAATGATTCTGAAGATAGATTAGTTGCTACTACTGAAACACCTGACATTATTTTAAATGAATTCGCTTACCTTCGCGTAAAAGAGGTAACACCTTATGGTGCTTTTTTGGATTGGGGATTGGAAAAAGATTTATTAGTTCCTTTTCGTGAGCAAACCAACAAATTAGAAGAAGATAAATATTACTTAATTTATTTATTATTAGATGCATCGACTGATAGGTTAGTTGCGACTGCTAAAACAAACAAAAGGTTTTCTGTTGATACTGAAGAGGTTGAATTAAATACAGAAGTTGAATTATTAATCTGTGAATCTTTTGATTTAGGTGTCAAAGTAATTGTGAGTGGGAAATATCTAGGTATTATTTATCACAACGATGTAAACAGAAGATTAAGAAGAGGAGATGCTGAAAAAGGATTTGTTTACAATATCCGTGAAGATGGAAAATTAGATGTACGTTTGGATATTTCAGGTCATCTTAAAATAGAACCTTCTGCTGAACGTTTATTTGCTTTAATGAAGAATAGAGATGGTGTTCTTTATTTAACAGATAAGAGTGATCCAGATGATATTCGAGATCAAGTTGGGATGAGTAAAAAAACATTCAAACAAGCTGTAGGAAATCTTTATAAAAGTAAATTAATTGCTTTAAACACTGATTCTATTTCAATTATTTAGTTGGGATAGTTGTTTTTATTGATTCGTTATTAGTCCTCTAAATAACTTCCAAACGAATGAATTCTGGTTTTCCAATATTCTGATTTATTAATTTCAGTAATAATTATTCCTTTTGAGGAGCTAGAATGAATCATTTGTAGTGATTCTTTCGTATTTGATATTATAATTCCAACGTGAGATATTCCAGATCCATTATCGAAAAAAATTAAGTCTGCTGTTTTTGCATTTTTTTGAGGAATTATTTTTGAATTTTTTTCTTGATCGGCGGCTCTTCTTGGTAAAATAACACCAAATTCATTCATTACATAACATGTAAAACCACTGCAATCAAATCCTTTACAATCAATTCCGGAAGGGGCATAGCAAATTCCGATTTGTTTTTTAGCAAATTCAATAATTTCTTTTCTTTTTTTACTTGTAATTGGTCCAGGTTCAATTTTATTTTGTTTGCTATTTTTGATTTCACTTTCTTTGTCGATGTTTGGAATTTTATCAAACAATCCTTTTAATGTTAGAGCCGAACTGTTGTAAAGATCTGTTTTTTCATTGTTTTTCAGTTCGTCTAGCCAAATCTGTAAGTCAGATTTTAAATACATCAATTCTGTTAGATGGGTTTTAATTAATTGTAGCCCTTCATTAGAATTCTGAACTTTTAAATAGATCTCACGAGCTTCTTCTAAAAGTAGGGGATGTTTTTTTAACCAATGTGTATTTTGAGAAAGTTGAAAAATACTTAAACTTTTATAAAAAGAAGGAGTTAATGAAAAGTCATAATCTGGTTTATCAAGCATTCTATTCGCTCTTCGATAAACCATTTTATAATGTTTTTGAGAATAGAGCAATTCAACATTTTTAAAGTCAGATGTTTGACTGATAAATGAGTTTGAAATACACAAACTAAAGAAAAATAAAGTGAGTAATGTTATGTTTTTCATAGTGTTATCTCCAGAAATAGTTTAATTCATCTAAGTTGAAAGTGTCTGCTGTATAACTGATTTTAATGATATGTTTCCCAGGCAATAAGTCTACAAAGTTTTCTGAAAAATGCACTCCAATTTTCTCACTACTTACCCAAAAATCTTGTAAGAAATTAGAATTTTCAATAATCAAATCTAAAGTTTTTTCAATTGTATTCAGATTTTCATAAATTACTTTAAAATCTGCTCTTAATGCTTTGATGTGTTTTTTTGAGGTGTGGGTGAAGGATCTGTTGTGAATCTTTTTATCTGAAGTATTCCATTTAAAATTGACATAAAATCCTTTTTCTCTTTCTTCGACTGTAAGACATTCTGGACATATTTTTTCAACAGAACCTTGATGTATGTTTAATTCTAAAGTAGTTGATTTTTGTAATTTACCTTTAAAATCAAAAATGTCGTATGTTAAATTACAAAGGAATGAATCTGGATAATCTGAAACGAGGTAGTATTCTTCTTTTCCTAATTCTTCAATTTTAGATACTATTGTTACATCACCATAGTCTTTTTTAATTGAATATTGAAGTGCTTTCCAATTTCCGAAATAATCAATACTCGACCAAGTTGGGGCTTGCCAGCAATCGTTTAATTGCCAATATAACGTTCCCATACATCTTGGCATACTAATCCGATGGCTAGAAACTGCAATACTAACTGCTTTTGATTGAGTTAATTGAGAGAAATAGATGAATTCTTCAAAAGTTTTAGGCTTACCATAAAGAATAGTCGCTTGTTTTAAAATCATTCCGTTTCCAACATAACTTTTTTGATGGTGTTTCATTACATTCGAATCTAAATCCCATTCTTTTTTTGTTGAAAAAGTAGCAAGAGTTGAGAATTCTGGAAATGATTGAAACCCATATTCGGCATTGAAGCGACCTGACTTTTTCCCAAAGTCTTCAATTGGGTCTTTTCCGTGCCAAACTCCCCAGTAGTGCATTGTTCCGTGATTGTAATATTCCTCTTTTCCCCAGTTGCTTAAAGGAGAGGTGTGGACATACGGTGAATTTGTGAATTGTGAAATCACTTCTGGAGCTAATTTTTTGAAAAGATTTTCATAATCTGTTTCTATTTGCTTAGCATCGTTCCCGTAGAGATTATATTTTAATTGGAATCCCCAATTTTTCCATGCAACATCTACTTCGTTATTTCCATTAAATAAGGTCAATGATGGATGTGAAGCAATTCTTGGTATTTGATATTCGAATTCACCTTTTACATTTTCTAAAAATGAAGAATCTCCAGGGTACATAGCGCAAGCGAACATCAAATCTTGCCATACCATAATTCCTTTTTCATCACAAGCATCAAAAAATATGTCGTCTGGATAATAACCACCTCCCCAAACTCTCACCATATTGAAATTACTTTCAACCATTAAATCAACCATCTTTTTTATGTCTTGTTCTTTTACACGAGTTTGGAAAATGTCCTGAGGAATATAATCGCCACCTTTACAAAAAATAGAGCGCCCATTCATTTTTATAATGTAGCTTGTTCCCCATTGATCTGGTTCAATTATCAATTCTGATTTTCTAACTCCAAAACGTATTGTTAATGAGTCAATTGTAGTTCCCTTATCGTCAATTATTTTCCATGTGTCAGTATAGAGGTTTTGAGCTCCTTGTCCTCTTGGCCACCATAATAATGGAGATTCTAATATATCGCTTCGACTGATTTGATTAGAGTGTGTTGGTTTGATAATTACATCACCAAATAACTTGCTTTTCCATGTAACACTTTCCTTTATAGGTGAGGTAAAGAAAACTTGAAAATCTAATTTTGCATTTGTTGGATTTAATTCAACTGTAGTACAGTTTTTACCAATAATTCTATTGGTTGAATAAAAATGAATAGTAACAGGTTTTAAAAAACCAATAGTTGTCATTCTTAAAGCCCAATCCCAACCAAATTGAAATTGCGGTTTTCTACAGTAGGAAGCGATTGCAATCTTGCCAACATCATTCGTTGCTGGATAGTGAAATTTTTCGTTTTTATAACGGTCAGCATGGTAGAGTATAGGTGGTGTAAAAATTACTCTTAGGACATTGATTCCTGGTTTCACATTCTTTTTAATTTGAGAACGATAGGGTTTAAAATTATTTTCAGATTTTAAAATTAAACTATCATTTAAGTAAATTGAAGCATATGTGTCTATTCCAGGAAATTCAAGCTCTAAATTTGCAGAATTAATTTGTTCTTTAGTTAATTGAAATTTAGAAATAAATTCCCACTTATGATCTTCAATCCAACCAAATTTATGTTCATTTAATCCATAGAATGGATCAGGGAGTTCTCCAGATTGAATTAAAGATTGTTGAACAGACCAATGGGTTCCAGCTTCAATCCATTGATTTTTCACAGGGTGTAAAAAGCTCCAATTCAATTCAATCTTTTGACAGAAAATGGGATTGAAATATAAGATGAAAAAAAAGAACCAATGAATAAATTTCATAATCGGATATTATATTTTTTTATACTTCAAAGATACTTGAATATGATAAAATTTTGAATAGAAATTGAAAAAACTTATAGTGTTGTTTTAAAATAAAACTTTACTTTTACATCAATGATGAAAAGGTTTATTTTTCTTTCAAGTATTGGTTTGTTTTTAGGGTTGTTTGTTTTTTTAGCATGTGATTTTAAAAAAACTTCCACTTCTAATAAAGCTATTGTTAAAAAATATCTTACTAAAAGATGGGTTTTAACAAATGAAAATGGTGTTTTAGAAAATGGATTGCCTAGTCATGTCATTCTATCACTAGAAGATAATGGTTATTTCCTTGTTTATGATACAATTATTGATAATCGTTTTTTAGCTGCAGGTATTAAAAGAATTCAACCAATTTCAAAAGGGCAATGGAAAATGGAAAAAAATCAGCTTATTTTAAATCATTTACTTCCTAACTTAAGTCATACAGAGATTTTTTTAATTAAGTCTTTAGATCAGAATAAATTAGTTACTATTGATGATAAGAAAATACGTCATATTTATACAAATCTTCATAAATAAATGTTAGTTGAAATAAATCCTAGGAATATTGATAGTCGATTAATAGCTCAAGCAGTTGATATATTGAAAAAAGGTGGGATTATTATTTTCCCTACTGATACTGTTTATAGTATGGGTTGTGATTTAAGAAATAAAAAAGCTTTAAATAACTTAGCTAAATTAAAAGGAGTCAAGTTAAATAAAGCCAATTTCTCTATCATTTGTCATGATTTAAGTAATTTGTCAGATTATGTTAAACACATTGAGAGACCTACATTTAAATTGTTGAAACATAGTTTTCCCGGACCTTTTACATTTATTATGAATGCAACCAGTGAGGTGACTAAAATTTTCGATTCAAATAAAAAAGAAATTGGTATTCGTATTCCGGATAATGAAATTATATTGGAGATTGTTCGGAAATTAGAAAATCCGATAGCTACCACTTCATTGCATAATGATGATGATACTTATTTAGATTATTTTGCTGATCCATATGCAATTTATGAAAAATATGAAGGTTTGGTTGAAATGATTATTGATGGTGGGACTGGTAATTTAGAAGCTTCTACAATTGTTGATTGTACAGGTGCTGTGGCGCAAATTATTCGTCAAGGAATTGGAGTAATTGATTTATGATTCTAATTATTGATTTTGGGAGTCAAAAAACGCCTTATATTGAGCAATCGGTAGATGAGTTTATGGATTTTGAAACTATTGGTTTTCAAGAGTTTACAGAAGAGTGTTTAGTGAATAAAAAAGGAGTTATTTTCTCTGGTGCACCTTTGTTGATTACTGAAATAGATATAGTTCCTTATATTGATAAAATCAAATGGGTAGAGCGTTTTTCTAAACCAGTTTTAGGTATTTGTTTTGGCCATCAATTAATTGGTTTATTATTTGGTGCTTTTGGATCACGTATGAAAGAGGATAGAGATTGGCAAACAATTGAAGTATTTGAAGAGTGCGATTTGTTTGAAAAATTACCTACTGAAATTGATATGATGGAAGATCATTGCGAATCAATATCAATCCCCCCTAATTTCATGTTAGTTGCTTCTTCAGATGCATGCGTTAATGAAGCTATGAAACATTCTTCAAGAAATGTTTTTGGCGTTCAATTTCATCCTGAAGTTTCGGGAAATCATGGAAGGGTTTTATTTGAAAACTTTGTTAAATTGTGTGATAAAGAAACTACTTCTTCTTTCTGATACCTATTTTATGTTTAGTTCAAACATCTTTTTGTCTCCAATAAACCCAGTTAATTTATCCCCAATTTGAATTGGTCCAACTCCTGCTGGTGTTCCAGTATATATTAAATCACCTGTTTTTAAGGTCATAAATTGTGATAGATAAGATATGATTTTATCAATTGAAAAAATCATATCTTTTGTCGTTCCTTTTTGGACAATTTCGCCATTTTTCAACAAAGTGAATTCAAGTGTATTCCAATCAATTTCTTCTTTTGGAATGAATTCTTTTGATATTGGAGCACTGTGCTCAAACGATTTAGCTATTTCCCAAGGCAATCCTTTTGCTTTGCAGTTTTCTTGTAAATCTCGTGCAGTGAAATCAATTCCTAAACCTATTTCAGTATAGTATTTGTGAGCAAATTTTTCTGAAATGTTTTTTCCAACTTTACATAGTTTAACAACTATTTCACATTCGTAATGAATGTCTTTTGTAAAGGATGGATAGAAAAATGGATTTCCTGGTTTTAAATAGGATGTATCTGGTTTTAAAAAGAAGATAGGGGAGGATGGAAGTTCAGATTTCATCTCCTTAGCATGATCTGCATAATTTCTACCAATACAAATTATTTTCATTCTTACTTAAATTTATTTTTTAACGCTTCTAATTTATCTTCAATTGATTCTGATGGTTGTGAAGTTGGTATTGGTTTTTGAACGTGATTGTTTAATTGTTTTCTTTCTTTTGGTTTGTTATCATCAGAAATGGACTCTTTTTTGATTTTTTCCATTTCTTTTTTCAAGCATTGCTTTGTATATAATGGAAAATCTGCGTTGAGCATCCAGCCAAAATAACCAGGTTCTGAAATTGAAATTTCTTTTACAGTTTTACCTTTGTTTTTACCAAAGTTATACATTGCTTCTCCTTCTTCATTGATAGCTAAGCGTCCAGCAAAATCTAATAAGTTGTAGTTTCCAGCTTTTGAGAAATCAGAAAGAAAAGGGATGTTTTTTTCTAACGTTTCATATCTTTCAATTTGAGCTTTTAACACTTCCCATGTCGCAGATGTATCTGCTAACGCATTGTGTGCATTTTCAATTTCTTTATTGCAATAGAACTTATATGCTGCAGCTAAAGTTCTTTGTTCCATTTTATGAAAAATATTTTGAACATCAATGAATTGTCTGTCTGAAACATCGAAATTATTTCCAACTCTTAGTAATTCTTCTGATAAAACAGGGATGTCAAATTTATTTGAATTGTATCCTGCTAAATCAGCATCTCCAATAAATTGAACAATTCTTTCTGCTAGTTCACTAAAAGTCGGTTTATCCAAAACATCAGCGTCATAAATACCGTGAATTAAACTTGTTTCATTTGGTATATCCATTTCTGGGTTTACCCTTTCATTGAAATGTTCTTCGGTTCCATCAGGATGTACTTTTATAATACCAATCTCAATAATTCGATCTTTTGTGATGTTTAGACCAGTTGTTTCTAAATCAAAAATTGCTAGTGGTCGTTTAAGGAATAAATTCATTTTAATATACTCTATTTGGTTTTCAATATAATAAATTCTGTTCTTCTATTTAGTTGATGTTCTTCATCAGAACAAGAAGAAACTTCTTCTCCTTCACAGCCACAATCATTTTTAAGTTTAGATTCACCATATCCCTTAGATATAATTCTTTTAGGATTTGTAATTCTTTTTTTGATGTAATTAGCAGATGCTACTGCTCTAATACTAGAAAGGTTTTGATTAAAATTGGCAGTTCCTTTACAATCAGTATGTGAACCTAATTCTAAATTCATTAGTGGATTCTGTTTAAGTATTTCAACTACTTTATCAAGTTCAAGAGCTGCATCAGGTCTAATTGTAGTTTTCCCAAAATCAAAATAGATTGGTTTGATTGTGATTAATTCTGCAACATCAGTCCCTAAAGTAACTTTTACAATTTTGTCATCACTCAAACGCACCGTCATTTTTTTGCTTTCAGCTAATTTGAAAGCTTCATAAGATAACCCTGTTGTATCTTGAATTGAAATGAATCTCATATTATCTACATCTAGTATAAATTCTCTGTATACTTCATCGTAGTTATTTTCACAACTTGTGGAAAATGAATCTTTAAAAAAAGCTTTTTTATTATTTCCTATTAAATAGCTTGTTTCATAAGTTTTACATGGCTCGATTGTCTTGAAAAATGAACCATCTCTTTCTCTTGGATAAATAGTTTTAATAGATTTATCGTCACAATCAGAGCATTTTATTGAAATTATGATATTTCTAGGGTAGGGCTTGTTGTAAGCTGTTTTTATTACACCCCTTAATCCGGCTATATTTTGCGAACCTAATCCGTCATTTTGAATCTCATAAATATCTTTTTCACCTAAACCTTCTGGTCTAAAAGATGAGTAATATCCTCTAGATCCATCTACTGTTGTTGTAAAATAAATATCATCACCAAATCCATTAATTGGATAACCTAAATTTACAGGTGTTGACCAATTATTATCTTCATCTCTTATTGTTAAAAATAAATCAAACCCACCCATGCTTTCTGGTCCATTACTTGAATAATATAATGTTTTATTGTCTGCACCAATGAATGGCGCATCTTCATCAAAAGCAGTATTAATATTTGGACCTAAATTTTTAGGATCACTCCAATTACCATCTGGTAATTTTACAACTCTATAAATATCTCTTCCGCCAAATCCTCCAGGCCTATCAGAAACAAAGTACATGTTGAATCCATCAATTGTCATTGCGCAGTGTGTTTCCCAATATTTTGTATTAACGTCCTTTTGTTCTAAAGGTTTTACTTGTTGAAATGAATTTGTTTTAAAATCAGAATAGAAAATATCTCCACCTCCCGCATTATCTTGGTAAACGTATATTCTTCTTTCGTCCGGGCTAACTGCAATTGTTGCTTCATTTCTCTCTGGTTCACAAAAACTCAATTTAGTTGGGATACTCCAATTAGTTGTATTAGCAGTTTCTTTATAACTTACATAGATATCTTCTGGATAGTTATTTAATAATTGGTCTTTGAATTTATCTGTTGAACCATCTTGCCATGGTTTTCTAGAAGTAAAATAAAGGGCTTGACCATCCAAAGAAATTACAGGAGAATATTCAGGGTAAATTGAATTTATAGAGTTTCCAATATTTTTAATTTTTGATTTTTTTTGATTTTCAATTAGTCTTAATGCAACATCACATTGAGCAATGTTTAAACTCGCTTTTTTTACAAGTTCTGATGTTTTGTCATTAAAATTAAAAACAACAGTATAAAATTCTTTAGCTTTTTTTATTTGACCATCTAAATGATAACATCTTGCTAGATGGTAATATATGTCATTTGAACAAGTTGTATCTGTAATTGAAAAAAAGTCATATTCAACATCTGATAGAGGAAGTGCTTTTTCAAAATAAGTCATTGCTTGTTTGTAATCTAATTTTGAATTTAACAAAACATACCCTTTTCTATACAAGTAATTAGCATTGTTTGGCTGAAATTCTAATAACCTATCTACAATTATTTCAGCATTATATAATCTTTTCTCTAAAATTAAACTTGAACTTTCAATAATTAATTCAGGTTCGGCGGCTGAACTTGCCATTGTTTTCACCTGTTTATCTGTCATTTGAGAATAACCTAAAAAAGGAGCCAATACTATAAGTAACACTAAAATTTTCATAGTTCTTTTAAAATAATAAAACCCTCAAGAATATATTCAAGAGGGTCTTACGAAAATAAACATTTTTTTGTTATAATTCTCTATTTACATCAAATTGTTCTAAATAATCAGCAACTCTTTTTACAAATTTCCCCCCTAATGCTCCATCAATAACTCTATGGTCATAAGAGTGAGATAAGAACATTTTTTGTCTAATTCCAATAAAATCTCCATCAGGTGTTTCAATTACTGCTGGTACTTTACGAATCGCTCCAAGTGCTAATATAGCTGCTTGTGGTTGATTAATGATTGGTGTACCCATTACGTTTCCGAAAGTTCCAACGTTAGTAACTGTATACGTACCTCCTTGAATGTCTTCAGGATTTAATTTATTATTTCTAGCTTTATTAGCCAATTCGTTAACTCCTTTTGCTAAACCTGTTAAATTTAAACGATCTGCATTTTTAATTACTGGTACTATTAAATTTCCAGATGGTAATGCAGTTGCCATACCTAAATTAATGTCTTTTCTAAGGATGATATTTGTTCCGCTTACTGAGACATTTACTCCTGGAAAATCTTTAATAGCTTTTGCAATTGCTTCCATAAAAATTGGAGTGAACGTTAAACTTTCTCCTTCTCTTTTTTCAAATTCTTTTTTCACTTTATTTCTCCAGTTCACGATGTTTGTAACATCTGCTTCAACATAAGAAGTAACGTGAGGAGAAACATGAACAGACATAACCATGTGATCAGCAATCAGCTTTCTCATACGATCCATTTCTTGGATTTCATCACCTGGAAATAAAGTAATTACGGGTTCTTTAATTCCTGATGTTGTTCCACCTCCTAATTGAGTGATTGTTTTAGTTGGAGTTGTAGCTGCAACTGATTGAGTTGTTTCAACTTCCACAGGAGTCGCCATGTTTGCGCTTCTGTTTGGAATGAAACTTAAAATGTCAGTTTTAGTAACTCTTCCGTCTTGACCAGTACCTTTAATAGATTCTAGTTCAGACATTGAAATATTTTCTTTTTCAGCTATACTTCTAACTAGTGGGGAATAAAATTTTCCAGAAGGGCCATTTTTATCGATTGAATCGGTAACCGATGAAATAGCTGTTTCAATTGTAGAGGCAATTTCATTCACTGATACTGTTGGTGAAGAAACTTCTTTAGCAGGTTCAGCTGAAGCAGATCCACCATCTCCGTCAGTAGAGATAATTGCGATAACATCACCTACTTGAGCAACTTGATCTTTATCAAATAATTGTTTGATTAATATACCAGCAGCTTCGGACGGAAGTTCATTGTCTACTTTATCTGTTGCAACTTCAACTAAAGGCTCATCCATATTAACGGTATCACCAATATTCTTTAACCAGTTTGTAATGGTTGCTTCTGTTACACTTTCTCCCATCTTAGGAAGTCTAATCTCAATCTGTGCCATAGTCTTGAATGGTATCAATAATTTACACTGTAAAAGTAGTTTAATATTCGTTTATTCCAACATAGAGTAGTGCTGAATAGTGAATTTTATGTCAAGTTTTTTTTAATTTATGAAAAGGATTGAATGAATTTAATTGATTTCGTTGGTTTTGAATTAAGATTGAGTGCGTAATTAATCAAATTGATTATTTGAATTGATCGAGATGTGTTATCGATCTAATTTCCCCCATGCATTCTTAAGGATCATTAAATCTTTATATATACTATAATCTCTAGCGTAAATTAGATTTAATTTATCATTAACACTTTGATTCAACTGAATTGAAGTGTCGGCAGGTGAGAGGATTCCTGTTTTTATTTTAGGTAGATTTAACTCATTTCTTTCTTTGGAAAGATAACCGACAACGGATTTTTTACCAATAATTAGAGAAAGTATGTTTTTGTAAAATTTCTTTTTATTCTTGTAACAGAACATTAAAATAGGAGATGCTATTAATAGAAAAAAAGATGTTAGTAAATCAAATGTTCTTTTATTGCGAATATTTGATTTTGAAGAAATTGAATTGATGTTTAAAATATATAAATCTCCAGCCGTGTCTATTGAATTACTCCCAATTAAATACAGGCTATCTGGTTGTGCAATTTTAAAGTCAATTGATTCATTGCTAATTGTCGACATCCAATGTATGATAGTTTGTGCTGTAGTATCTTTTGCGCAAAAAATTATTTCATCAACAGCATGAATATGAACAACTTGATCTAATTGGTTAATGGTGCCTATAAAACCTTCCTCTTTTTCTTCTTTTGATGAAATAAACTCGATGAATTCTATTTTTTCATTTGTTTGTTTGATCAATTGACTCACACGCTCGCATTCTAGATTAGAACCAATGATGACGAATTTTTTATTCTTATTAGCTGATAAATTAAATTCCCTTCCAATAGCAAAATGAAGATAAATACGAGATACTGTGAAGTAAACCATTGTCCATAGCGCTCCAATTAATATATACAGTCTTGAAAATTGCGAATCTTTTGGTAGTAATGCGTAAATGATTAAAATACATAATGTACCTATAAATGAACCTTTTATGAATCTTGATATTCTAATAGGATAATCATATCCGCCTGAATAAAAAATACTCAAAAGCCATGCAATTGTATAGCTTGGTATCGAGTAAGTTAGTATTTCATCAGGGAATTCTATAGAGCTTTTTTTCCAATAACTGGTTAAAATTATCAATCCTCCAATAATATAAAGTAGATCTATTAATGGAAGGATTGTTTTTTTTATAAATCTTACAAGAATTGCTAAAAATGCTCTGAAGTAGATTGCACTATTGATCAGGAAAGAGAAAAGTTTTGCGTTTTTTTGAGAAAAATGTTTTTCAGCGAAAATTACCATGGCTCTGTAAAATACGAATACATAATTTACCGAGCTTTTCTTTGTACTTTCTCCTTTGTAATGTATTATTCTCGTTTCTGGAAAATAATAGTTTTTATATCCTCCTTTTTGAATTCTATAGGATAAGTCAATGTCTTCTCCATACATGAAAAAAGTTTCATCAAGAAGTCCAACTTTATTCAATACTGTTTTACGCATCAACATAAAAGCACCGCTTAAAATGTCTACTTCATTGGTTTCAAATTCGCTAAGATGCCCTAAGTGGTATTGTCCAAATCTTTTTGATTTTGGAAATAGTTTAGAGATTCCGAAAATTTTATAAAATGCTACTGTAGGTGTAGGTAGTCCTCTTTTTGATTCTGGTAAAAAATTCCCTCTACCATCTATCATTCTTACTCCTAAGCCTCCTGCGTCAGGGTGGCTATCCATAAAGTCAATTACTTTTTGGAATGTATCTTCTTCAACTACAGTGTCAGGATTTAGTAAGAGTATGTATTCACCTGAAGAGATTTCAATTGCTTGATTATTTGCTTTAGAAAAACCTCGATTATCTTTGTTTGCAATTAGTTGGATATCAGGGAATTTAGAGTTGACCATCTCAACTGAACCGTCGATCGAATTGTTGTCAACTACAAAGATTTCTGAAGTGATACTTTCGGCAGCTTTTATGACTGAATTGAGACATTGTTCCAAGAAAAATTCAACATTGTAATTAACAATGATAACACTTAGTTTGTATGTGTTGTTATTTTTCAAACTGTTCTCTTCAATGTTTCAAACTTAAAATTTAACGGCAATACAAGAGATTTCAATAGGTACATCTAAAGGTAATTTTGAAACTTGAACTGTTTCTCTTGCTGGTGGAATGTTTTTAAAATAACTTCCGTAGATCTCATTTACAACAGAGAAATCATTTAAATCTTTTAGAAATATACTGCATTTTACAACATTGTCCTCGTTTAAACCTTCTTCTGCTAATAATGCGAAAATATTTTTAAGTACTTGATGGGTAGCGTTTTGAATTGAGTCAACAACCAAACTCCCATCTACTGGATTTAAAGGAATTTGCCCACTTACGTATAAAGTGTTGTTTGCAAAAATAGCTTGACTGTAAGGTCCGATTGGTGCTGGAGCTCCTGAAATTGTAACTGCTTTTTTCATTTTTAGTCTATAAATTGATTGTTAATATTTACTAATTAATCTCTTAGTTATAGTTAACTTTGTTGCAAGTTTACTAAAATTAACTCATATTTCATTGAAAGTTTTAATTCTTGATAATTACGATTCATTTACATTTAATCTTTTTCATTATGTTGAAGGATTAGGTGTTCATGTCGTTGTTAAAAGAAATGATGAAATTTCATCTGAGGAAGTTGCTGAATTTGATAAAATTATTCTTTCTCCAGGTCCAGGTTTGCCTGAAGAATCTATTGGGATGATGAATATTATTGAGGATTGGTATGATAAAAAGCCAATTTTAGGTGTATGTTTAGGGATGCAAGCTTTGGCGGTTCATTTTGGTGATACGTTATACAATTTAGAAAGCGTATTTCATGGAGTGCAATCAGATGCTATTATCTTAAATCCATCTGCCATTTTAGATGGTTTAGAAGAAAGATTTCAAGTAGCGCTATACCATAGTTGGGCGATTGATTGTCAAGAAAATTCACCATTTATTAAAACGTCCATTTCAGAAAATGGTGTTTTAATGTCATTTGACCACAAAGATTATCCTGTTTATGGTGTTCAATTTCATCCAGAATCAATTATGACTCCAGATGGAAGGTTAATTTTAAAGAATTTTATTTTTAATATTTAGTATTTTGTTACTTTTTGTTGAATTGGTATTAATACCAATTATATTTAGGAGCTATTATAAAAACAGATAGTATAATGCCCATAGATTATGAAAACAGTATAATTATAATGTATTTAGATATAATCGAAATAATTAGTTAAAATAAAGAATATGAAAAATGTAGTTAGGTTATTAAAGATGAGTATTTTAACATTTGTTTTAATTGTTTTTGTAAGTTGTCAATCTAAAAGTAGAATTTTTAGTGAAAATCAAGAGTTATCTCCTCAGATGGAGTGGCTCAAAAAGGATGCTAAAACGTTTAAGGTGCAAATTAAGGACACTAGTATTCACTATAAATTAAGTTTGGCTTTTCGTTATATTGAAGGATTTTCTTATGAAGTATTGAATGTAAAGGTTACAGAGATTTCGCCTTCTAAAAAGGAAACTTCAAAAATTTATGATTTAAAGGTTGTAAGTGAAAATGGAGAATATATTGGTCAGCCAGGATTAGAAATTTGGGACAGTGAACATCTAATTGAAGCAAGTAAAAAGTTTTCTGAAAAAGGAATGTATACCTATAGAATTGAGCACGTTATGTCAGTTGATAATTTGAACATGGCAATGGAAATAGGGGTTATTTTAGATAAGAAATAATTTAAACGCCAAATTGTTTTAAATGGTGGTTTAAATGTTTGTAAAACAAATTGTTCCATTCACTTTTAGTAAGCTTTCCAAAGGAATGAGTTACTTTTCCGTCAAAATGAAGTTCACCTAATTTTTGCGTATCAGTGATGTGGTTTATTAATCTTGATTTCTCATCGTTGAATATTTTCTCTTCTGAAATGATAAACGCGGGTGCTGTTTGGTTGTTGTTCTTATAAGGAGTTTCATCTACAACTAATTTTTTTACGAATAATTTCAAAATTAATTTCACGAAAGGATTCGGTTTTGGATGTTTATCTGTGTAAATAAATTCGTATGTTACATTGCAGTGAGCCAGCATTTTAGATGCATCCAATTTCCCCCACAAAGCGGGAGAAGCAAAAACAAGTTTGTTAATTCTTTCAATAACTTCTTGAGAATCTGATAGACTAATAGTTAAGACTGCTAATGTTTCATTATCAAAATTCATATTCAAAATCAGTAATATACATCCAAAAATAGAAGTCGAAAAGAAAAAAATAAAAAAACAAATGATTGATAAAACATATAGTTAGTCTCCCCACAACCTTTCTTAAAAATTGAGTAACAATAGTTTAGCATAAAATCAGGAATTAAAACCCAGGTCCATTTAATTGTAAGGGTTTAAGATTGTCTTGCCCCCTTGTTTTTAACGTTTCAGTTTGTACTTGAGAGAAAACAAATCCTGTAGGTGATTCATTCATTGTTGTAGTAATTAAAGCCGCTCCTCCAACAATCACAAGAGGCGGGACCCCCTCAATAAAATCATTACTTGCACCAACAGCTCTTAATGCCTTTTCTGGATTAGGCTCTTTTATTGTTATATTATTGTTAGAAAATTTAGGTATAGATTTTACAACTCCAGTATGCTCTTCTTGCTTAAGTTGTCCTTCAGTCTTTTGCTGATTTTCAATCTTAGTACTTTCTAAATCTGCTGAACCATCTGGCTTAGCTTTTTCAAGATCCTCAAGCTCAATATGGTCAATAACAACGTTCTCAGAGAAAGCATAAGGCGAGTTATGTGGATATTTACTTGCCAACAGATCCAAAGCAAAGTATCTCCCAATTCTAGCATCGTGCATTCTATACTTGTAATTCACGCTATTTTCCTCACCTCTTATCTCGTCATCTTTCTCTATTCCATTATCCCATACCGATAACTACTTCCCGATTTCCTTGTGATACATCTCTTCATCAAACTCTTTTTCACTCTTTGCAATCACTAAAGTTGCTACTCCGTTTCCTATGAAATTTGTTATCGCTCTTGCTTCGCTCAAGAATTTATCAACCCCTAATAAGATTGCTAATGAAGCTATTGGAATGGTGTCTAGAGATTCTAATGTTGAACCAAGGATGACGAATCCGCTTCCTGCAACGCCTGCCGCTCCTTTTGAAGTGAGCATTAAAATACCAATCATAGTTGCTATTTCTGTGAAGCCTAAATGAATGTTGTTTATTTGAGCAAGAAATATAACTGCCATCGAAAGGTAGATAGAGGTTCCGTCAAGATTGAATGAGTAACCTGTTGGAACAACTAGTCCTACGACTGATTTTTTACAGCCAGCATTTTCTAATTTTTCCATCAATAAAGGCAAAGCAGATTCTGATGAAGACGTACCTAAAACAATCAAAATTTCTTCTCGGATGTAACGAATGAATTTGAAAATATTTAATTTGTAATACTTCATAATCGCTCCAAGAACAAAGATGACAAACACAAACATTGTGAAATAAACAGTGATCACTAATTTACCTAAAGGAACTAAGGTGTGAAGTCCGTATTCTCCAACAGTTGCTGCCATTGCTCCAAAAGCTGCAATAGGAGCGAAATACATAATGTATTTTAATATTTTGAAAACAATTTTAGATGTTTTTTCCATCTTAAAAATAATCGCTTCCCTTTTACTGTAAAAGTTCAATGCAACACCTACTAAAATAGAAATACATAATACAACAAGTGTAATCGGAATGCCTGCCTTTGCTTTTTTGGCAACCGGAGGAAGTAATTCAATTGCTGATTTATCAATAGCTCCAGGTTTTAATAATAAAGCTAAGGTTACACCGATTATCAAGGCAAACGTAGTAACAATCTCGAAGTAAATAAGAGATTTCAAACCGATTCTACCTACTTTTTTAAGATTCCCCATTGAACCAATACCGAGAACAATTGTCAAGAAAATAATCGGTATAACAAAAATCTTAATTACTTCTATAAACGACGTTCCAAGCATTTTGAAATTAGAAATCAAAGATGCATCAAAATTCTTAGGATTATGAAAATGTTGTCCAGTTAAAATTCCTGCAATAATGGCTACAAGTACATAGAAAGTAAGATGAGTGAATATTTTTTTCATACTTTAATTTAAATCAATTGATATAAATGTATTGAATAATTTATAAATTATGGTAATTCAAAAGCACATTTGTAAATTTATTTTCAAATTAAAGTAAATCAAACACGTTTAAATTTGAGTCCGAACTTAAAAGGTAGAATCCCGATGTAGTATGAAAATAGTGTCATTTTATTGAATACAGTATCCATTTTAGCTAAATTTTTACGGATTTGAGGTGAATAATTACAGTACATTTGTACTTCAAAATAAATTCATTTATGAAAATTGTTATTTCTCCAGCGAAATCGATTGATTATAAGGTAATTAAAAACAGTCAATTGTCAAGTGTTCCTCAGTTTTTGAAAGAAACTGAAAGCTTGGTTGTGAAGTTAAAGAAAATTTCGGCTAAGAGAATAGGGGAGATGATGCATTTATCTACCGATTTATCTGACTTAAATTACCACCGTTATCAGAATTGGATGAGTCCGATTATTGAAGGTGAAAATGTATTTCCGGCGATAAGTGCTTTTAACGGAGAAGTTTATAAAGGTTTTGATGTCGGCACTTTATCAGCTGTAGAAATTGATGGTGCACAATCGAATTTACGAATTCTTTCAGGGCTGTATGGATTATTGAAGCCAATGGATTTAATGTATCCTTACCGATTAGAGATGGGTACAAAGTGGCAAATCAATCCATCTACTAAAAATCTATATTCTTTTTGGGGTTCAAAATTAGCGAATTCTTTGAATCAAGAAATGGAGAAAGGGGAGGTGTTAATCAATCTCGCGTCTACTGAATACTTTAAAGCAGTAGACTTAAAAGTGTTGAAATATAGAGTGATAACTCCTCATTTTAAAGATTTTAGAAACGGTCAATTAAAGATTGTAATGATGTATGCTAAACATCAAAGAGGTAAAATGGCGAGATACATTATTAAAAATAATATTATTGACCCTGAAGATTTAAAATTATTCAATGAAGACGGGTATTTATTCGATGAAAATAACTCTACAGTAGATGATTGGGTTTTTACGAGATAATTTTTAAAAATAAAATAGGCAGATCAAAATAATTTCTTTAAATTTGTACCATACAATTCATAGTTGTAGGTTAGGTTTTATAGTTTTAGCAGAATTAAAAAAAGAGGAACACATTCTAATGAATATGTTCCTCTTTTTTTTTGAGTTAAATCTATAGTTTTAAATATTTAGCACTAAATTAGTTGCTCTTTTACACAATTAATTACTTATGAAACCGCTATTTCTTTTTTTACTTTTTGCATTTTCACTTTTCAATCTAAACTCTCAAACTCAAGGGATATCCTATTCTGCAGTTGGTAAAGGAGTTGCAACAACATTTTTATCAGATTATCAATGTCTTGGGATTAATTCATCAGCTTTGGGTTGGAAACCTACTTACGAGGGGAAAAAATTTACAACAGGTACTAGTGAATTTGCATTTGGAATCTACTCAGAGGCTCTAAACGCTGACAAACTTAAGAATTTATATGGATCGGTAAAAGATAAAGTATTCAATCGTTCAACCACAATCGATGCTGCAAAACAAGCGGAAGCAATTGCAAACTATGCGCAAGCTGGAGTTTCGATTTCATTTGATTATAACTGGTTCGGTTTTGCATATCAAGGTAAACTATTTGGCGGTTTGGCAGTGAGTATTAATGAGCATTATCAATATTATTCTAAATTTAATCAACAAACAACTGATTTGCTTTTTAGAGGTAGTTCTTCACAATATTTTGATTCATTGAAGATTAATATGAATGGAACAACTACAACGATTGCTAATAGACCAGATATAAATTCGGACACTTTAAAAAATGTAGATTTAGGAATTTTGAGTGTACCTTTGAATTTAAGTAAAATTACGTATGGTTCTGAAGTTAAGATGGTTAGGAATAGAACGTACAACGTAGGTTATGGAAGAAAAATAATCGGTATTGGTGATATGATTGAAATTTTTGGAGGTATAGGTGGACGCTACATTCAATCTTTAGCACTGTTTAATCTGCAGTCAGATGACAAAGGCTTAAAAATGTTTTTAGCAATACCTCAAAGTAAAACGGTTGATTATGGTGCAATTGCAGATATAAACCCTTCTACTTTTAATTCGCCTAAAAGTTTACTTCCAAAATCAATGGGGCAGGGGTTTGGACTTGACTTCTCTGTTAGTGCTTTGTTTTTCAAGAAGTTAAAGGTAGCATTAGCCGTTAATAATATAGGTCGTGTAACCTATGATAGAAATGTTTACAAAGTAAGAGACACACTGACGCAAGGAATTTCAATGAGTGGAATTTCTGGCTTTGATGTTACACAATCAATAGGTAAATTAATTTCTGATGGTGGAATGTTACAGCTTCAGGGTCAGGAGAAACTTGTGATTGGCAATGCTTCAGATATTCGTTTAGGAGGTAGTTTTGAACCGTTTAAATTCCTTCATTTTGGATTTGATTTTGTTGCACCATTAAATAGAGATAATCCTGGAAGTATTCAAAATGCAGTTTTCTCTTTTGGAGGTGATTTGAGAGTTTTAAAAGTAGTTACTCTAAGTGCAGGTTATTTTGGAGGTGGAGTTTATTCAAACAACTTCCCGATCGGAATCAAATTTTCTACTTTTGGAGGATCGTATGAATTTGGTATCTCTTCAAGAGATACAATTTCTTTTTTCACGAAAAATAAAAATGGAATTTCAGCTGCTTTTGGTTTTGCGAGATATAGATTTTAAACACTGATTAAACCGTTGTCTCTTAATTGGGCAACGGTGAAACTTTTCCAAAAAATAGTAAAATCACCCAAATCATTTTCAGTAAAACTTTTTTGTATTGTTTCCAAAGTAGACGTTTTTCTAACATCAACAGCTATTTCTTGAAGAGTTCGGATAATCCATTTCCCAATGTCTTCCTTCACATTAATTTCAATTGTTTCTTTTTTCGTTTGAAACAACAGAGCAGACATATTTTGAGTTTTACCTTTTTTATTTTTAGTGTAGAATCGAATAGATGGTATATTTCCTAACCAGATTACTTTTGAGCTTGGTTTCATTTCTTTTTCTTCATCAAGCTCTAAACATCTTTCAATCAAATTTTTAGGAATTGTAGTTCGTGGTATTTTAAAGTCGAACCATTGTTGTAACGGAATTTCAAAACCAATTCCATGCATAAAATTGAAAAGAGATTTTTTTAAACCTTCACTAAAAGTACCATGATCACAACCCGTTGGGTCTTCAAAAAATAAATCGTTGTTTGCAAAAGTTCCTATTTCTGGTGTTGTATTTACTACATTGAATTTTTCAGGATTCAAACCCACAGGACTATGAACTGTCATTGCAAATTGATGCCAAAAACCAGATTGAACAGCTCCTAATTCAAATAATTGCCTCACAACTTCAAGAGAATCAACTGTTTCTTGTTCTGTTTGAGTAGGAAAACCATACATTAAATAGGAATGAACCATTATTCCAGCTTGAGTGAAATTATCAGCAACTTTCGCTACTTGTGCAACAGTTACACCTTTGTCAATCAAACGCAATAAGCGATCAGACGCAACTTCTAAACCACCCGAAATTGCAATGCAACCAGAAAGCGATAATAATTTACATAAATCAAACGTAAAGCTTTTTTCAAATCGAATATTTGTCCACCAAACAACTGTTAGTTCTCTTCTTAAAATCTCTAAAGCAACTTCTCTCATCAAAGCAGGCGGCGCAGCTTCATCTACAAAATGAAAACCATTATTTCCTGTTTGAAGAATTAATTCTTCGATTCGATCTACTAAAATAACTGCAGTTGTTGCTTCATACGTTTGAATATAATCCAACGAAATATCACAAAAAGTACATTTACCCCAATAACAACCGTGGGCAAGCGTTAACTTATTCCATCTTCCATCGCTCCATAAACGATGCATTGGATTTGCAATTTCAATTACAGAAAGGTATTTATTTAATGGTAAATCTGAATAATCAGGAGTTCCGACATCTTTTTGTTTAAAATCAGGAGTAGTTGAACCATTAAAATAAGTTACTTCATTGTCTTGAAGTGAAAATGTTCTTTTTAAATTTTCTTTCGATCTTTCTCCGTCTAAATGTTCTATTAAATTTAAGATTGGTGCTTCACCGTCATCCAAGGTAATAAAGTCAAAGAAATCAAATACCCTACGATCTTTTAAAGAACGAAGTTCCGTATTTGCATAACCACCACCAAGCGTAACTGTTATCTCAGGATGATTCGCTTTAAGCCATTGTCCGCATTTGAAAGCACTGTATAAATTTCCAGGAAAAGGAGCTGAAATTGCAACCAAAGTAGGTTTTTCAATTTCAATTTTAGCCTTTAATAAATTGATTAAAATAGAGTCTACGTAGGTGTCTTCTTTCGTTAAAGCTGAATTTAATTCATCAAAAGTAGAAGCAGATCTTCCTAATCTTTCCGCGTATCTACTGAAACCAAAATGAGGATCGATTAATTCAATAATTAAGTCGGAAATATCTTCAAGATAGAGTGTTGCTAAATGTCTGGCTTTATCTCGAATTCCCATCGTACCAAAAGCCCATTCCAAATCTTCTAATTGTACAAATCTTGAAGCTTCTGGTAAATAATTTCGCTCACATATTAAATGAGCTAATGTTGGGTTTTTATCGTGAAGAAATGATATTATTGGATCAATTGTTTTTAGGTATTCTTTTTTAAGTTGAATGATTCGGTTACAATTTTCATTTCCTGTTAAATTCCCCGTTTCAATTGTAGAAAAAAGTTGTGTTAATCCAGATTTAGAAAATAATTCTAAAATTACTTCTATCCCCAAATCTGTTTGAAAAGCAGCTACACCGTGCTTATTTAAAAAGCCCTTTAAGTAGGCTGTTGCAGGATAAGGAGTGTTTAATTGAGTAAACGGAGGAGTAATGAAAAATACTTTTTGTTTCAAAATCTTTTATTTAATTATCAGTTAAAGTAATTGGTGACAAAAATACTGAAATTATTCAGTTGATTAATTAGTTTCTACCAAACAGCTGCTTTTATAATTAATAAAAATTATTTTATAAGTATTTGATAATGAGTATTTTAAGTTAAAGTTGATCCAGTTGCAACTACATAACATATTGATATTCAGTTATTTTAATATTTAATAATTCGAATCTTCAATAACTATTTTAAAATTACAGCTCTTAATTATTATTATTTAGACTCATCTAAAAATAAGTTGTAACTTTAAACAAAAACAATTCTATGTTATCTCAAAGTGAAGAAAATTATCTAAAAGCAATTTATTCTTTATCACAAGATGTTACCGAGGCGATTTCTACCAATCTATTAGCTGAAAAAATGGCTACAAAAGCTTCTTCTGTTACAGATATGTTAAAAAAGTTGTCTGAAAAAGAATTAATTTCCTATCAAAAATACCAAGGTTGCGAATTGACTTCTGTAGGGAAAAAGGCTGCTATTCAGATAATTAGAAAACACCGTCTATGGGAAGTTTTTTTAGTTAATAAACTAAATTTTGAGTGGGACGAAGTGCATGAAATAGCTGAACAGTTAGAGCATATTCAATCGACCAAATTGACAGATCGTTTGGATGAATATTTAGGTTTTCCAAAAGTAGATCCACACGGAGATTTAATTCCTGATAAAAATGGGGTATTTGAAAAAATAAATAAAAATAGTGCGCTTTCTGATGTTTCAATTGATAGTAAAGGAATTGTAGTAGGGGTTGAAGATGGCTCAACTGGGTTTTTTCAATTTTTAAAAAGATATGAGATTGGTTTGGGTACAGAGATTTCTGTGCTTGAAAAATTTGAATTTGATGCATCGGTTTTAGTTTTTGTAAACGGTAAAGAAGTTAGTTTTTCTTCTGTTGTAGCGGATAAAATTTTTATACAATTAGTGTAAATGAAGTCTATAATTTATTCAATCGTTAAGGTTTTAAGCTTTTGTTTTATCTGCTTGTTTTCTTCTTGTGAATGGAAGCCAAAAGCAGTAGGTGATTCAAAATCAATCGTTTGCACAACAACTATTATTGGGGATTTGGTCAAGCAATTAGTGAAAGATAAATACGAAGTTAAAGTTTTAATGGGAGCTGGGGTTGATCCTCACATGTATGAAGCGAAACCTTCTGATGTTCGAGCATTAGGAAATGCAAGGGTAATTGTTTTTAATGGACTTCACTTAGAAGGGAAAATGACTGATTTATTTGAAAGAATGAAAGATGAAAAAGATATTATTTCTTTTTCAAATGGAATGACTGAAAGTAAATTGATTAAAGTAAATTCACATACGCACGATCCACATGTTTGGTTTGATCCTTTTCTTTGGTTGGAAGGTGTTAAAGAGTGTGCTAATCAATTAGTTAAAATATTCCCTAAAGATAAAGAGTTTATTCTTAAAAATTATTCAAAAATAGAAGTTGATTTTATAAGTCTTAACTCTGAGTTAAATTCTAAAATCCATGAAATACCTAAAGAGCAACGCATTTTAATTACTTCTCATGATGCATTTCATTATTTTGGGAAAGCATTTGATGTTGAAGTTTTAGCAATTCAAGGGATTTCAACTGTATCCGAACCTGGATTAAAAGATGTTTCCAATTTAGTAAACCTGATTGTTAAAAGAAAAGTAAAAGCAATATTTGTTGAAAGCAGCGTCTCTTCTAAATCAATTTCTGCGGTAATTGAAGGATGTAAATCTAAAAATCAAATAGTTAAAATAGGTGGTATTCTGTATTCTGACGCACTTGGAGATGAGAAATCTGGCGCCGACACTTATGTGGGTATGATGAAAAAAAATGTTTTTACTTTGGTAAACGCACTTACTAAAAAACAATTGGTATACAATGGAAAAAAACAGCATTGAAGTTCATAATTTATCTGTTGCATACAATCGAATTCCGGTATTGTGGGATATTGATTTTGAATTGCCAATGGGTCAAATTATAGGGATTGTTGGTCCGAACGGATCAGGAAAATCTACATTGTTAAAAGCAATAATGGGTTTAGTGCCCTTGTCAAGTGGGTTTTCTAAATTGTTCGATAAAAACTTAGATTTAGTTCGAGATAGAGTTGCTTATGTTCCTCAAAGAGAATCAGTTGATTGGAATTTCCCGGCCACTGTTGAGGATGTTGTAAGAATGGGAAGGTATAAGCCAGGGAAATTATTCAACAGGCTAAGTTCAATAGACAAGCAATTGGCTTCTGAAGCTATTGACAAGGTAAAGCTAACTCCTTATAAAGACCGTCAAATATCACAACTTTCTGGAGGTCAGCAACAACGTGTTTTTTTAGCAAGAGCTTTGGCACAAGGAGCAGACATGTATGTAATGGACGAGCCTTTTGTTGGAGTAGATGTTGCTACTGAAAAAACCATTTTAGAGTTATTGATTTCAATGAAAAACGAAGGAAAAACAGTTGTAATTGTACATCATGATTTACAGACGGTATCAGATTCATTTGATTATTTGGTTTTATTGAATACACGTTTGATTGCTCACGGACCAACTAAAGATATTCTAACGGAAGAAAATTTACAGGCAACTTATGGTGGGCAGTTAAATTTATTATCTAAAATGCAAAATATTATCAAGGATAAAGATTTTCCAATGCGTGAAAAAGGATTTGAAGACAAATGATGGAAGTGTTAACATATTTTTTTACTGATCCAATTGCTCAAAAAGTAATTTTGGGTGTAGCTGTTATTGGAGGAATTTCTGGAGTAGTGGGTACGTTTTCATTTTTACGTAAAAAGACGTTAATTGCTGATGCAATTTCTCATTCCGTACTTCCCGGGGTTTGTATTGGTTTTATGTTTGCTGGCACAAAAGACCCACTATCATTAATGATTGGTGCGTTGGTAATTGGTTGGTTTTCAGTTTGGTCGATTGATTATATCTCAAGAGCAACTAAATTAAGTGAAGACACGGCAATTGCTTTAGTATCAACATTGTTTTTCGCTAAAGGGTCTGTGTTGTTGTCAATCATTTCTAAAAGTCAAAATGCGGAACAAAGCGGTTTAAAGAATTTTTTATTTGGAAAAGCAGCTACAATGACATCTGTTGATATTCAGGTGTTTATAATAGCTTCTTTGGTGATTTTGTCTTTAGTGATTTTGTTTTTTAAACCGTTTCAATTGTTGTGTTTTAATTCAGAATTCGCTAAAACAATTGGAATTAAGACAAAACGGATTGAATTTTTATTGTCTTCTTTAACAGTTTTAACCGTTGCAATTGGTATTCAGGCAGTTGGAGTTGTTTTGATGTCGGCTTTATTGATTGCTCCTGCAGCCTCAGCAAGATATTGGACCAATAAATTACCTCTTATGTTAGTGATAGCCGCTATTTTTGGGATTATATCTGGAATATTGGGAGTAGTATTTTCAACTGTGAAAGACAACATGCCTACTGGACCTTGGATTGTTTTTTCATTATTTTTATTTACACTGATTACATTGATATTTGCTCCTCAAAAAGGTTGGTTGTCAATTCGAAAGAGAACGAAAACTAATTCCAGAAAAATAGGTGAGGAGAATATCCTTAAAACAATGTACCAATTAAAAGAACAGGGTTTAGAAATTGTTTCATTTAGAGATTTTTTAGAGAAAAGAGCGATGGACACCTCAATTTTGTATTTGTTTTTTAAAAAATTAGTCAAAAGTGGTTTCTTAATTGAAAACGAGAATCATTTTTCTCTTACAAAAATCGGTGAAACAGAGGCGGCCAGAATTATACGTTCTCACAGATTATGGGAATTATATCTCACAAAAAGAATGAATTTTAAAGATGATCATATTCATGGAACAGCTGAAACCATCGAACATTTGATTACTCCAGAAATTGAAAAAGAATTGTTAAAGGAATTGGATTTCCCAACTTCTGATCCACATAATAAAGACATACCTTACTAATGATAGGAATAAATGATTTTTTAACTCTGATTACAGCACTTTTAATTGCATGGAGTTGTTCGCTTTTAGGTTGCTTTTTGGTGCTTCGGAAAGTGGTGATGGTAGGGGATGCAATTTCTCACAGTGTTTTGCCTGGGATTGTAATTGCATATTTAGTAAGTTCAAATTTTAATTCAGGTTTTATTTTAATTGGAGCTGCCGTATTTGGTGTTTTTACAACTTTCATTATTGACTTTTTGCACAAGAAATTGAAATTACAAGAAGATGCGTCAATTGGTATTACGTTTACATGGTTATTTGCTTTAGGAGTGATTCTAATTGCATTATTTACAGATGGTAATGCAGATTTAGATCAAGATTGTGTATTGTTTGGTGAATTAGGAATAACCTTTTTAGATAAAATCATCATTGATGGTAGGTTGTATGGCACACGAAGTATGTGGATGATTTTACCCGTGTTTATTTTAGTTCTACTTTTCGTTGTTTTTGGTTTTAAAGGATTACAAATAATCTCATTTCATGAGGAGTTTGCTCAATCCAAAGGAATTAATGTTAGTTTTTGGCATTATGTTTTTATGGCTTTAGTAAGTATAACTACTGTAATGAGTTTTGAAAGTGTTGGAGCAATATTAGTTGTCGGACTTTTAGTGATTCCACCAGCAACAGCTTATTTATTAAATGATAAGTTAATTCCAATGCTTTGGATTTCTTGTTTGTTTTCGAGTATAGCTTGTGTGACAGGCTATTATGCATCGATTTATTTTGATGTGTCAGTAAGTTCAATGATTATTGTAGTGGCTGGATGTTTCTTTTTGTTGGCTATTTTGTATTCTAAATTGTCAAGGAAAAAAATGGAAATAATAGATGAAAAGGCGTTTTAAATTCATAATTTATATTTTTTAACATTTTTTTCATTTTTTCTCACTAAATATTTGGAAAGTAATTTAGAAAATACCTATCTTTTTGCCTTACAATTCATAGTTGTAGGTTAGGTTTTATAGTTTTAGCAGAATTAACAGAAAGAGGAACAAAATTCATAAGATTTTGATCCTTTTTTTGCTTTTATTAACTTTTTTAAAGTATATTTGAAATGAAAAATATAGAAAAGTATGAAATCATTTTTAATTAGTTTATTCGCTATGGTATCTTTCTCATTTGGTTCATTTGGACAAAAAATAAGTTCAATTCATTCATTAAAAGTAAAAGACCTTTCTGGAAATGAATTTGATTTTTCTAAATTGAAAGGTAAAAAAATTATGATCGTTAATACTGCTTCAAAATGTGGTTTAACTCCTCAATATGAGCAATTAGAGGAATTGTATAAAAAGTATAAAAATCAAAAATTTGTGATTGTAGGTTTTCCTGCTAATGATTTTATGAGTCAAGAGCCTGGTACGAATGCTGAAATTGGAGAATTCTGTAAAAAGAATTACGGTGTCACATTTCCAATCATGGATAAAGTAGTTGTAAAAGGAAAAAATAAATGTGAAGTTTATAAATTTCTGACTGAAAAATCAAAAAATGGAGTAGAGGACAGCTCTGTTAAATGGAACTTTCAAAAATACTTATTGGATGAAAATGGCTTTTTGATAAAAGTAATTCCTCCAACAACTCTTCCTAATGATGCTTCTATCATTAAATGGATTGAAGGAAAGAACTGAACTGATTTTCACACCGATTATCAATCTGTTCACCTCCCCATAAAAGCATACATCAAAATATTTGCGCCCATTTGAAGTGCTTGTTTTCTTTTTTCTGATGAGTCTCCATGAACTTGAGAATCCTCCCAACCGTCACTTAAATCGGTTTCGTAGGTGTACATACAAACCAATTTACCATCTACAATAATTCCAAACGCTTGTGGTCGTTTTCCATCATGTTCGTGAATTTTTGGTAAACTGTTAAAATTGAATTTTTGATGAAATACAGGATGATTAAATGGAAGCTCAACTAATTCATTGTTTGGAAACACTTTCTTTAATTCAACTCGTATGAATTGATCCATTCCATAATTATCATCGATATGAAGGAAACCTCCACCGGATAAATAGTTACGTAAATTTTCTGCTTCAGTAGGAGAGAAGACTACGTTTCCATGGCCAGTCATGTGAATAAAAGGGTACAAGAAAATATTTTGACTTCCTACTTCAACGTAAGGAACATCTTTTGAAATAGAAGTCGATAAATTTTGATTGCAAAATGAAACTAAATTTGGAAGTGCAGTAGGGTTTGCATAATAATCTCCGCCGCCATTGTATTTCAGGACAGCTAACTGATAGGTTCCTTGAGAATAACTATTAAAAGAAATGAAAATGAGAAGTGTTCCGAAAAAAAGTTTCATAAATAGTAGTTTAATGTGTTAATTTTCAATAGTTTCTATTATCATTTGCGCTTGCATAACAGCGTAAAGTCCTGCAGTTTCAGTTCTAAGTCTGTTTTTTCCAAGCGTAATTGTTTTATATCCAGCGCTCAAAGCTTTCTCTACTTCTGAAGTGGAGAAATCACCTTCTGGTCCAATTAAAATAGGGCAGTTTATAGTTTCGAAAACTTGATTAATAGATTGTTTTTCAGCTTCATAGCAATGAGCTATAAGTCCTTTTGGGTGTTGTTTGATAAAGTCTGACACATTCGTTAAAGGATGAAGTTTTGGTAAGTGCAACCGCTTTGATTGTTTCATCGCTGCAATTATTATCTTCTCTAATCGTTCATCTTTAATTTGCTTTCTTTCTGAATTTGAAGATAGTAACGGAGTTATTTCTGTAACACCTATTTCAGTTGCTTTTTCTAAAAACCACTCAATTCGATCAATTATTTTTGTAGGAGAAATGGCAATGTGTAATTCATGAGAAGGAGTTTTTTCTTCTGTTTTGGATAGTATTTCTACTTTACAATGCTTTGCATGTGCATGACTAATTCTACCGATAAATTCGATTCCTTTACCGTTTAAAATTGCGATTTCATTTCCTTCAATTAGCCGCATTACTTTACATGCATGTTTTGATTCTTCTTCGTTTAAAACATGATGTGTTGCAGTTGCAATAATCGTTGGATCGTAAAATAAGTGCATATTTAATGTAATAATCTGTAAATCATTTCTCTCATTAAGTCACCTTGACTAAAAGAAGAGTTCCCAATTCCTTTGGATTTTAAATCGTATTCATGAAGAATTGCGATGTTTGAAGCGATTTTTTTAGCGTTATAAACCTTTGTTGCCTTTATTTGCTCACTTGCCACAAAAGGATGAACTTTTAATGCTGCAACTACACCTTCTTTGGTTTTATTTGGAAGAAAATGAATCCGCATCAAACGACTAAAAAAATTGAAGGCAGTTGGCACAACAACCATCATGTCTCCCGCTTTAGGATTGTGTTCAAAATAATTAACAATTGTAAAAGCTTTTAAAACATCTCTAACAGCAATAGCGTTAATTAATTCGAAAGCGTTGTAATCCTTTGATATTCCTATGTTTTCTTCTACGTGAACATCGTTTATATCTGTTCCTTTTTCTAATAAAAGAAATAATTTTTCAAGTTCATTGGTGATTCTACTTAAATCATTTCCTAAAAATTCAGACAAAAGGATACTGGCTTTAGGGGTGATTCCGTAACCAACACTTTTAACATAGGTTGCAATCCATTCTGGA
>Ga0105055_10000966_pt1 | contig 47014 bp, 51 predicted proteins | sample BON03_FD_78090 | JGI IMG/M metagenome (GOLD analysis project Ga0105055, IMG submission 78090) | Freshwater microbial communities from Lake Bonney liftoff mats and glacier meltwater in Antarctica - BON-03 | ecosystem: Environmental > Aquatic > Freshwater > Ice > Glacier meltwater | place: Lake... | reverse complement strand
TTCCAGCCACGCAAAACGACTCAAGCTCGGGGCCTCATGGATCCATAGTGAGGAAACGGACTTCAATTCGCACATTACATCGGATAGGCAATGCGTGGCTCGTAGTCCCACCATTAAATGAACCTGGTCGGAAACACCACCCACGGCCTCCGGCACGACACCAAGGGTGCACATAATACCACCCATGAAAGCATGCAAATCGCCACGCCACGCAGATGCAATGACCGGCGCATGATCCTTGGTTCCAAAAGCCAGATGGTCATGCAGGCAGAGATGGCTCGATGGCAGGGATGGGATTTTCCTCCGCCCCTGCCGTGGCGGACTACTGCCCGTATCGAATTCCGGTGGTTTCTACCACCGGCTAATTTCCTAATCGACCCTCCGGGTCTTAACTGAACATGCTCACCCAACGAAAATAGCGAAGAACCCAGTGGGATAATTCATTTCGGGTTTCATTTTGAAGAGTTAAGATTTCGGAGACCATTCATGCTTTGGCGCTGATCGTCGCTCGAGGCTGGCAGATATCTATGAGCAAGCAGGCGGAGCACTTTCGTTTTTCATAGTTGGCCGGGGGGAGTGATTCACTGTCTATAATTGCGCGAAAGCGATTGATTGTTTCCCGCATGAGCGTGCGCAGGGTTTCATCAAATGCCACTTGTGTTCGTTTGCGGGGAGCGCCGTAGTAGATTGCTCCCTTGGGGATCGACACATGGAGCTGCTCTTTCAAACAAAGCCCCTAAGCACAGCGCTGCACTTCGTCAGCTTGATGGGCTTTTGGCTTGCCGCGCTTGTATTCCACGGTGAAGTCCCGCCCGTCGCGATGAAACTCGACGACATCACACACGCCGTGAATTCCAAGCGTCTCGCTTTGAACAGAAAGTCCGCGCGTGGTCTTGATTGCACCTCGCGATTCGTCCGGTCCATCATGGGTGCGCTCATGGAGCACACGACCTTCCGATAAAGCGGTTTTTGGTCCACTCCTGATCGAGATGAATGAGCGCACATTGCCGCTCGTAGAAAAGCAGATGCTGAAGCGCGGAGATCGGGAGGGAGTGGTTGATCCCGCGCGAAAAGTTTAATCTAGCACGAAAGGCTCAGGATTTTTGTCGGCAAAACGTCTCTCGGCCGTGTCATAGCGCTTGATATAATAATCCCGAAACGGAGCCATTTGCCTCACCGCATCTGGCCACGACATCGCAAGCGGCCACGCTTCGATCATGGGCTGATCAAATGTTGGAAAGCCCGGCAGTCCAGAGTCAGCGGGCTGCGAATTTTTGGATTCGGTCGAGGGCATTTCCCCACCATAGCGTAAAATGATTTTCCGAAAAGCAGGTTCTTCATGGTTCAAGTGACAGATCTGAACAATCTGCCGAATATCCTCCCAGTCGCTTTCGGGTTTGCTCCGTGTGGGACTGGACGCCGAGTGGAGCTTGAGTGCGACGAGGAACTCCGGCTTGGGAAGTCGGACCGACTCCCCTGCCAAGTTCATTTCCAGCGATTCGCTCAAGAGCTTTTCCCAGGTCGCGTGTTCGACAAACATAAGATCAACGGGAGTCCCTCCTTTTTCAGGAGCTTCGAATTGGGCGAAGGCCGTTGTCCCATTGTAGAATCGCCACCCCAACTCCCGCATCAGGTCCAGCCACCGGGAACGCATCGATTGCGGCACCATGAAATCCAGATCAATCGTGGTCCGGATATAACCGAGCAAGATCACCGCGTTTTCCCCACTTAGCAGACACGGAAGTCCTCTCTCTGCGGAACCCCGAAGGATACGGACTATGCTCTGTTCCATTTCAATTGAGATGCGACGAATGTCCGTTTCATTTACCAGGGTTTCGCTCCGACAGGATTTGATTCCATCGTTCCACAGGAATGAAAAAGGGGCTATCCTCGTCTGGGCAAGTTTCGTCCTCAATGACCCACCAACCCACGGCGATCCGTCCTAATGCGCGGAGCTTGCGGCTGAGAGTCACCTCATGCTTTTGTGTCTTGTTCGGCAGGCCCAAGTCGGCGGCCTGCCACAGGTCGAACTCCAGACCACTGAACCAACCCGCGCAGAAGAAACCCTCGGAATACTCCTCCATCTTGGAAAGAAGGAGCTCCTCGGCGAGATCCTCACGTGTGGGCAAAGCTTCCTGATCTGGAGATTTGTTTGGCATTTCAGAAGCGGCGAATAAGAACGACACCGTCTTGGATATAATTAAATCATTTGCCCCCGTCGAGGATCGACTCCCGCTCCCCCCGAATGTCTTTTGTCGAGGAGATGAGGGCTTGCGACTTTCGAAATAACTGCAGGGTCATTGCGCCCCATTATACACGGGGGGTACGACACCAGCGGGGGTATGTCCCCGATTCAGCAATTATTGAGGGTGCTAATGCGGAAAGCTTCCTGACCCCACATTAAGATTGCGGGCGTCATTTTCCGCGCCCATGTGGGCCTGTGAGACTGACGTTCGGGCCGAGCGGGACGATGCGGGTGGGATTGATGTCATCGTGGGTGAAGTAGTAATGCCGCTTGATGTGGTCAAAATTCACCGTCTCTGCAATGCCCGGTTGTTGATAGAGATCCTGTAAATACCCTTGGAGGTTCGGGTAATCAACGATTCGTCTCAGGTTACATTTGAAGTGGCCGTGATAGACTGCATCGAAACGAACCAAGCTGCAAAATAAACGCCAGTCCGCTTCCACGATCCGGTTTCCGAAAAGAAAGCGGTTTTGTGACAGCCGCGACTCTAGCTCATCCAGCACAGAAAATAGGTCCCGGCATGGCTGTTCGTAGGCCGCTTGGGTGGACGCAAACCCCGCTTTGTAGACGCCATTGTTTACCTTGTCGTTAATCAACGCTGACAACTCGCGATGCGCGGGTTCCAGATCGGTAGGGAAGAGCTCTAAATCGCACCCAGCCAGAGGCGCAAAAACGTCGTTTAGCATCCGGCAGATGTCGTCCTCCGAGTTGTTGACGATTTCTCCAGCCACCTCGTCCCATAGGACCGGTACGGTCACCCGCCCGCAAAACTCCGGCTTGGTTGCATGATACGCCTCGCTGAGGAAATGAAAGCCATTCACGGGATCCGTCGAGAACCCCGGTCCGTCCCGAAATGCCCATCCCTTCTCGTCGCGAACGGGGTCCACGACGGTGACCCCGATCGCCTGCTGAAGGTGCAGCAGATTTCGCACGATGAGCGTGCGGCTTGCCCACGGGCAGGCGAGAGAAATGTAGAGGTGATAGCGGCTGGCGGCGACCGGGTGACGGGAGGTCGGATCTGAACTCACCCAGTTCCGAAATTCATCTTCTTGCCGGGTGAATGAACCATCCTCGGATTGTTCTTCAGGAAACTTTGATTCGACGGCCATCGGGCAACCATCGCAGCTTTCGCCGACTCATCCAGTCGAAAGGCCCTGCGGGAGGCTCCGAGCGCGCGCTTGAATAAGTAGGATCCGTTTCAGCAAGTTCCGCCTGAGGTGAATTGAGTTTTAATCAGGCGCGATCTTTTATTGTCTTCCGCAGCCAAAAAGATATGGTTTCGAACTTCGCACCATGGATGGGTGGCAGAGTGGTCGATTGCGCACGCTTGGAAAGCGTGTGTTCCTTCATCGGAACCCAGGGTTCGAATCCCTGCCCATCCGCCAGTTTCCATTTCCTAGAAATTGCCGCCGTAAGGTATTAAGGACCAACTTGAGGCCGCCACCTTCAGGCACAGATTTGAGCGCGTAAGTGGCTCGGGCATCCTGCCCGCAGAGTCGCCGTCTTCGGCGTAAGAAGCGCTAGCTATGTGGTGTGACCTGAGTGTCTCGCCAAATTTGTGATCGGCATCGGGCGGGACGCCCGTGCCACTACTCACCGTATCCCCTCCAGTTCCTCCATGCTCTGCTGAATCTCCCTCTCAAGTTTGGCGATACTTGAAAATTCAGAACGAGTATGGGCCGCAGCAATCAGGCGCGGCCATTTGCGGCGGCTACGCGGCTTCCCCATTCCAGGAGTTCCGCTGTACAATCGTCTCGGTCCAGCGTGCATTCGATCAATACGGGTCCATCGTGTGCGCTCGCTTGCGAGACGGCGCTTGCCAGTTCGCCGGCAGTCGAAGCTTTGAGTCCGAGCCCATTGCCTTCACCCGCGTTGAAAACATGCATCAGCCCGGCGTAGTCCCAGTTTTTTATGTTGTTGTAGGGGCCATCATGGATCTCGACCTCAATCGTATAGCCCCGGTTGTTCAAGAGGAAGATGATTGGATTTGCTTGGTAGCGGATCATAGTGGACACCTCCTGTGCGGTGAGCTGGAAAGATCCATCGCCGATTAGTGCAATGGTCCGACGTTTGCTCGACCCTGCGAGTGATACGCCCAACGTCGCGCCCGTAGCCCAACCAATCGAGCCATACTGCATCTGGAAAAAGTAGCGGCATCCGGCGGGAAGCTTCAATTTTTGCCCATTAAACCACGAGTCACCTGTCTCGATGACAAGATCGGAATTTTCATCGATCAGGTCTTGAATTTGCCGGCGAAGTTCGCGGAGTGCCAAGGGGACATTTGGCGAAGCCGCGACCTGCGGTGCTATTGGTTCGTGCTGACGGCGGTAGCTCACGAGAGCTGTGTCGTTGCTCGAAACCTTTTCAGCAAGAGCTTCGAGAAAGGGCGTCAGCCTCAGTGCCGAAAATTCAGCGTCGGCAAGACGAAGGAAGTCTGGTCCCACATGCACGAGCTTCGATGTGGGAGTAAGGGTGGTCCAGCCCGCAGTCGTATAATCGGTGAACACAGGGCCGACGAAAATTTGGCAGTCGCTTGACTCGATGATTTGGGAGCAGCCGGGGCTGCTGACCTCACCCCAATATGTGCCCATGAAGGCAGGGTGGTCTTCGGGAAACAGTCCCTTCGCATCGGGCATCACCGCAACGGCACAGCCGAGCGCGTCTGCGAGTCGCAAGAATGCTGCACTTGCCTTCTCCCGACGGAGTTTGACTCCTGCCACGAGCACCGGTTTCACGGCCGCCTGGATGCGTGCTGCCGCTGCTTCGACGGCAGCATCCAACGCGCAGGAATCGGGAGGGCGTTGAGCGGGAGGAAGCGCGAGGGGAGTTGGGGCAGAGAGTGGACAGCCAGCCAAGTTGCAGGCAATCTCCAAATAAACCGGCTTGCTCCGGGCCAGGCAAGTCGTGATTGCTGCATCAATCTTTTGAGCCGCATCCGCGAGGTGCTGGATTTGGAAAACTTCCGCAACGACCGGCGCGAAACAGCGTGAGGCTTGGAAAAAATCCTGCTCCCCCGTTGTGTGATGGAGCAGGTGGTTTTCGGGGGCGTCGTGGGTATTTGGTCCACCCGAGATCACCAACACCGGGAGGTCATCCGAGTAAGCGCCCGCCGTGGCATTGATCACGCTGAGACCGCCCACCGTATAAGTCACCACCACGGCAGCTAGCCCTCCGGTGGCCCGCGCGTAACCGTCTGCTGCATATCCGGCATTGAGTTCGTTGCAGCATCCGATCATCCGCAACTGAGGTTCCTTTAGAATGCCATCAAGCAGGACGAGGTTGAAGTCTCCGGGCACCGAAAAAAATTCGCGGACACCGGCTTGGGCTAGACGTGTGGCAAGATAGGTGCCGACAGTGAAATTGCTCATATTGTAGCTAGAGTTTGAATTACGACTTTCTCGGAGTTCCTGGTCAAGTCAAACGATAAGGATGCAGGGAAACTGTAAGTTCGCGGTTACCCTGCATGGCGCTTAAATTAAACCAAGCTTTCCTTGAGCGGGCTGGGTGTTTTTGCAGCCATGCGTGCTTTCAGCAATGCGGTCGCTTCGCTATCGCGTCCCGATTTCCGCAGGCTATCGATGTGGGCGCATCGAAAAATATCGTCCTGCGCATCAAAAACCGCAAACGCCTTTTCAACCTCCAACCAGTCGAGTTGTGCCAGAGCAAGATGCCAGTAATTATGAGAATGAATGGAGCGCGCGCTAGCCTCCCAGTCGGCAATCCAGCGTTCCATAACAACAATGGCGGCCTCAGGATTTCCCTCCCAAAGAAGCACATGCTCCAACGCATGGTGCGCCCACGGATTGCGGGGGGTAATTTCTAAAGCGCGTTCGGCAATGCGACGAGCTCGTATGCCGTCCCCGCAGAGCTCATGAGCAAAAACGTCCATGGCAAGGAACTCCGCAGCCTTGGCGGCAAGGAGGTCTGCGGGCTATTCATGGGTCAGCGCCTCCAGCGTTTCCGCGGCGCAGGCGAAGTCTTTTTGATGCCAGAGCCTGAGCGCATTGAGCCACTGCATTTCCCGAAGACTGAGTGAGCCGGGTGGGATTTGCTGCAATGCTGCGGACGCTTGATCCTGTGCTCCGCGCGTTTGACCGAATAGCCAAAAGAGCCCGCACGCGAGGTGTACGGTGGGCTCATCCGGTGACGTTTCCGCAACCGTCAAAATCTCTTCCGCCCCGGGTGCAATGCGCAGAATCCGGTCCGAGAAAGCCTCCAGCTTCTGGAGGATCTCTGCGGAGGAGGTGGATGTTTCCAGTCCTCTTTTGAATATCATATCCAGAACCACAGGCTATTCAGCCCTTGGTGGCCAGTCGGACTGTTGCGGGGATTGAATTTTTCTGGACAACCTGTCGTGGTATGATTACCTATTTCTTTCGCTGCGAGTGGAGACCGCCTGATGGGTGAGCTTTATTTCGCAAGTGGAAATTCAGCCGTTTCGGGGCGTAGCTTAGCTTGGTAGAGCGCCTGGTTTGGGACCAGGAGGTCGTGGGTTCGAATCCCGCCGCCCCGATTTGCTTTCATTTATGTGGCACATTGCCACGGCGTTATTTCAGCAGGTAATCGGCGTTTAATTTTTTCAGCGAGGCAGGGACGAATATACCGTCTTTGCGGATGAGCTTCCCGTCGAACCAGATTTCTCCGCCGCCGTAATCGGGGCGTTGGATGTTGACCATGTCCCAGTGGATGTTGCTGTGGTTTCCGTTGCCTCCGACGCTGTACGCTTTGCCGGGAGTGAAGTGGAAGGATCCAGCGATTTTTTCGTCGAAAAGAATATCCCGCATCGGGTGGAGGATGTGCGGGTTGAACGCAATCGCGAACTCGCCGATGTAGCGCGCGCCTGCGTCCGTATCGAGAATGTGATTCAACGCCTGGGTATTGTTTGCTGTCGCCGAAACAATGCGGCCCTTTTCAAATTCCAGCCGGATATTGTCGAAGGCAATGCCTTGATACACGGTCGGTGCGTTGAACGTGATGTGGCCTTCCGTGCTGGTTTTTGTGGGGCAGGAAAAAACCTCGCCGTCGGGAATGTTTCTGTCTCCACCGCAGGTGACGGCTCCGATTCCTTTAATACTGAAACGAAGGTCCGTGCCCGGGCCCTTGAGGTGGACGCGATCGGTTTTATCCATGAGCGCTTTGAGTGCGTTCATGCCTGGTGTCATGCGGGAGTAGTCGAGCGTGCAGACCCGGAAATAAAAGTCTTCGAATGCCTCGGTGCTCATCTGCGCGAGTTGCGCCATGGACGGGGTGGGCCAACGCAGAACCACCCAACGGGTTTTGTTGATCCGCCAATCCATCACCGGTCGCATTTTGGAATTCACCAATGCCATTCGGTCTTCGGGCACGTCGGAAAGTTCGGTCACATTGTGGCTTCCGCGAATGGCGATGTAGGCGTCCATCTTTTTCATTCTTGCCAACTCGACTGTCGCTTGGATGTTGAGTTGTTCTTCGGTCGCCTCGCGTGCGATCTCACGCGAGATCCGAGCTTGATGGATTTGCACAAATGGAGTGGCCCCTGCCTTCCGCACGGCCCGCACGAGCGGGATGACGAATGCTTCAGGGATGTCAAAGCAATCGATCAAAACTTTATCACCCGGGACTAGCTTGGTCGAGTGGGAGGTGAGAACCCGGGCGAGGTGGTCAAATCGGACGTCTTGGATCATGTCTAATCGATAGCCCAGCATTGGGAGGCGCTCAAGTACGGATGCGTAACAGCAAGGAATTTGCGGGGAAAGGTTGCCAAATGTCCCCATCTGTGGTGCAAGCGTGGTAGTTCCTCATGTCGATTAAAGTCCGAAACCGTTTGATAGCTTTGTCCTGCCTTGGTGTATTTGTCGCCGGGGGTGCCCTATATTACACCAACTGGGTCGTGCAAAGACCCTTCGGACTAATCTTGTTTATCGGGGATGGTCTGACTACCGGACAGATTGCCGCCGCGCGTATTTTTAAGGGCGGAGCGGAGGCGCCGCTATATCTTGAACGTCTGCGCGAGATCGCTCTGCTCCGCACTTCCGCCAATGATTTCGCGGTTCCTGACGCAGCGGCTGCGGCAAGCGCACTGGCCACCGGGGTCAAAGTCAATAACCGGAGCCTCGCAATCACCGCTGGTGGCGAGTCGCTTGAGTCACTCGTGGATTTCGCGCGCCGGGCTGGCCGCGCAACCGGCGTGGTTTCCAACGTGGCCCTCACCGATGCTACGGCGGCAGCATTCTATGCCCATGAGCAAGACCCGCTGGCCCATGAAAATCTCGCGAAACAACTCCAGCAGGGCGAGATGTTTGATGTCGTGCTCGGCGGGGGTGAAGCTGACTTTTTGCCGGAGAGTAAGGGGGGACGCAGATCGGATGGTCAGGATTTGATCTTGGAGCTGCGGCGCCAAGGATATGATGTCGTGCGCTCTCAAGCGGAACTGGAAAATACCCCAGCCTGGCGTGCGCCAAGGGTTTTTGGTCTATTCAGCGAGGGAAATCTAAAATTTGCCGGCTCCAATGAAGTGCCGGATTCCCAACCCTCGCTGGCATCCATGGTTCGCCGTGCGATCGAGCTACTCCAATACAACCAGAAGGGATACCTGCTGATTGTGGATGCGGGACTCATTGCCAAAGCCTGTCACAATAATGAAGGCGAGCGCATGTTGCGCGAGATCTTGGAATTGGATGAGGCCATCGGCGCCGCCATCGAATATTCCGGCAACAACACTCTCATCGTGGCCTGCGGCAAACAATCCGTCGCCGGATTTCGGTTGAATGGTTACCCATTCACCAACGACCGGGGAGTTTCTATTCTTGGGAAAAATGCTCAGGGACTTCCGTTTATCACATGGTCCACGGGGCCCGGGGGGCTGGATGGTAGTGAGCCGGATGCACCAGCGGTAATCGAGCCTGCGGCGGTGGCTGCTTCCGCAGGTGCTGGAGTGGCCGAAGATACCATCGCTGCCGGTCGGGGTCCGGGGTCGGAGAATCTCAGGGGATTTCTCGATAATACGGCGGTGTTCGAGATCTTCCGCAGCCAGATGTGACCCGCGAGCAAGCGGAATCCCAAAGACGCTCTTGACCGATTAGCGATCTTGTAAGATGCAATCAGAGCTTGAGCACTACTGCCTGTCCATCCTTGGGCTGGGATTTCGCCTTTTTGGCAGATAACCCGGTCGTCCGCACCAAGCGCTTTGGTATCACCGCCGAAGCAAAATCCGTCCGGTATCCTGTGCGATTACTTCGCTACTGGTTCGGCTACCACTTGCTGCGCGTCGAGGCGGACCGGTTGGGACGGCCGATGGATGTGGCCGAGGTCGGCGTGCATACCGGGCAGTTTCTCGAATTTGTTAAATCGACACCCGTGGTGCCGACGTTCGCCCGGTGGACTGCCGTTGACGTGGTGATGTTGGAGGAAAAGCTGCGCAAGGCTGGATACGATGATTTTTTTGAAGCCAATCTTGAGGCGCCGGATTTTGCACTCCCCGGCGAATACGATGCGGCTGTGATGCTGCATGTGTTGGAGCATTTGTTCGAGCCGGAGGAGGCGTTGCGTAAGGTCGTCTCGGGTCTGCGCGCCGGAGGCATCGTTATTGGCGGGTTTCCGGTGCTGCCCGGGATGCTGGTGCAATCACGCGAGGCTGCCGTGCGCAAGACGGCCAAGCCCATGGGCCACGTAAGTATTTTCTCTCCGGGACGGGTGCGCCGCATGGCGGAGCAGTCGGGATGCACCGTCGAGTTCATGAGTGGCGCATTTTTTATGCGCAGCAAAGGATCGCGACTAGAGAATTCTCCCGCGTGGCTGCGATTTAACCTGTGGTGGGGCGCGATGTTCCCCGGGTGGCCTGGCGAAATTTACTGGATGATCCGGAAGAAGTAACTACTCGGTTGCCTTACTACACGGCTGGCTGCTGCTGGGTGAGGCAATGGAAGGCGCCAAGCCCCCAGATTAATTCCCGGCAATCAATCGGCACGATCTTCCTTTTAGGGAAAACGCCGCGGAGCACGGACTCCGCCCATGCGTCACTAGTCTCGCCAAAGACGGGAAGCAGGACGGCTTCATTCGCGATGTAAAAATTTGCATAGCTCGCAGGCAACCGTTGCCCGTTGCGGATAATTCGCGATGGCATCGGGAGCTTCAGAATCTCAAGAGGCTCGCCTTTGATCAGTTCGACCGCTTCCAAGCGTGAGAAATTTTCTTCGAGCAGATAATAATTCGGATCGCTTTCATCTTCTTCGATCGCGGTGACGACCGTGTTCTCTCCCACAAAGCGGGTGATGTCATCGACGTGGCCATCGGTGTCGTCGCCTTCGATGCCGGCTCCAAGCCAGATGATTTTTTTCACCCCGAGCGACTCCATGAGCAACGCTTGAATCTCTGCTCGATTTAATTCCGGATTGCGGTTGGGGTTCAGCAGGCACGCCTCCGTCGTGAGCAACGCGCCCGATCCATTCACGTCAATCGATCCGCCTTCAAGGATGAAATGGCTGTAGTCAAAACGTTTGATGTTGAGCTTCTCCACTACAGCAGCAGGCACGGCGTCATCATCATCGAAAGGTGGATATTTCCATCCCCACGCATTGTAGCCGAAATCCAGCGCCGCCAGTCGGGGGGCCTGTTTGCGCGTCACGAAGATTGGTCCGTGATCCCGGCACCATGGCTCGTTCGTGGGGATGTGATGGTATTCAATCCGCTCAGATGGAGCGCGCGCGAGGAGCTTGCGGACGAATGTTTCATGCTCGGCATCGAGGACATTGATGCGGAGCATTTCCGATTCGGCAATGGCGATAGCCATCTTTACCAGCGCAGGTTGGACGCGGTGAAAGCATCCGGGAAAGCTTATGCCGTCATGGTGTGGCCATGAAATCCACGTGGCTTCGTGGGGAGCCCATTCAGCAGGCATTGTATATCCGAGTTTTGCGGGAGATGAGTTTCGCATCGCATGAAAGTTTCCCCTTTCGGAGTGGGGTAAAACAAGAGGTTTTTTCCTTCGTTTAATCAAGCGGCGGGGTATGGCGCATGAGTGACAATCATTTCTCTCGTCAGAACTCGCACCCGTGCGTGTAAACGATTTGATGCTTGACCGCGATTGGTGAAACTTGGATATTTCGTGCTCTTACTTTAAGACCAGTTATTTTATGTCCAGACTATGTCAGATCACAGGAGCGAAGCCCACCATGGGATCACGGATTCACCGCCGTGGATTAGCCAAGAAAAAAGGTGGCATCGGGATGCACGTGACGAAAGTCGTATCACGTGAGTTCGTTCCCAACCTGAAGAAGAAGCGGGTTTGGGTGCCTGAATTAAAAAAATTTGTGACCGTTAAGGCAACCGCACGGGCGTTCAAGACGATCGCAAAAAATGGAGCATTTGCTACCCTTAAGGAAGCAAATCTCATCTAGACCGCGCGCACAAGTCGCGGCATCGCAGAAACCATACATAACCTACACCCAGAAATTCATATGGCATTTACAGTAAACAGCAAAAGATCCGGAAAACCTTACATCCTCCACGGCCGTCTTCAAAAACTGCGTGGTGGTCAGGAAGTCACACTTTACTTCTTTGCGGGAGAAGCAAAAGAAGGCGTTCTCGATGCGTTGCCCGAGGGCTACGAAGTCTCCGAGAACGAGAAGACAGGGTTGCCGCTCCTCAGAAAGAAGCGCTAACTCCGAAAGCCGCCTCGGGCGGATTAAACTTTCTTCCCTTTGGGCAGATTTGCATCACTGCAGATCTGCCCTTTTTTTTCTCCTCTTGCAAGTATCGGCCCGTCGACTTGCGTTACACGATGAGCATACAATCGCCGTAGCTGTAAAATCGATAGTTCTCGTGGATAGCTTCCCGGTAAGCATCCAGCACGTGTTCGCGGCCAGCCATCGCACTCACCAACATCAAGAGGGTTGACTTCGGCAGGTGGAAGTTGGTGAGAAGCACCTGGACCCGTTGGAAGGAATATGGAGGGTAAATATAAATATTTGTGGATCCACTCTGTGGCGTGACCGGACCTGGTGGCAGCGACTCCAGCACGCGAGCGCTTGTGGTTCCGATTGCAACGAGACGCTTCGCTGCATTAATCGCATCAGCGGTCTCCGCATGGAATGAGTACCGCTCGGAATGCATCACATGGTCAGCAATTCGGTCAACCTTGACTGGTTGAAAAGTGCCTGCTCCCACGTGCAGCGTGACAAAACTATGCGGGATTTGTGCGAGCACCTCATTGGTAAAGTGAAGCCCTGCGGTTGGAGCTGCGACCGAACCACTGGGTCCCGCGTAGACCGTCTGGTATCGAGTGTCATCAGCGGCATCGCTCTGCCGGTCAAAATAGGGCGGGACCGGCATATGACCATGCACCGCAAAATCGATGTCATCGGCCAAAGAAATCAATCGCTCGCCACCGGGGAAAATCTCATCCACGCGCGCAGCAATCCCTGCGATCTGGCACTGCATTCCTTCCCGCATTTTCCGACCTGGACGAACCATGCATTTCCATCGGCGATGCGAGATTTCCTCAAGGAAGAGCAGTTCGATGCGCGCGTCGTCCGAATACAGCCGCGCCTTAAAGACCTTTGAATTATTTAAAATCACCCGGTCTCCCGACTGCAGGAAAGATGGGAAATCCAGGAATCGGCGATGCTCGATTTTTCCCGACTCGCGATGGAGCACCAGCATCCGAGATGCATTACGCTCTGCGAGGGGACGCGTTGCAATAAGCCTCTTGGGGAGGTCATAGTCATAATCATCCAGGGACTCGCTCATGATCTTACGGGCAGGATTGTGAATGCTAGGATGGAACCCGCGTGAGACCGCAGCGGTTGGCGGCCGCCTCGACAAGCGCGGCAACACGTCGCCTGAGGCGACGCGCACGCGTCAGCAAAACGATCACAAAGATCGCATAGGGGATTTGTAGCCAGAAGTCCCACGAGTCGCCGGTGAATTGGCGGTAAGCAATGATACCCAGCAAAATTGTATTTAGCAGCAGCGTTGTGGCCACGGTGTGAAGCGAGAGCTTAACCCTGGTGAGGGCCTTGGGGCCACCATGGTATTCTGTCACCGTGATCATGCGTATGCCCCACCACAGACTTCCGTAAACCTGAGCGTCCCAGTTTTTCCAGCCCGTATCGTAGGAATAGCTCCATCCTTCCAATTCCAGAGATTCGATAATTTGCGGCAGGAGCGCCTCCCGCCCCTTACCTTCCTCGCTCCAAAATCGGAGATTGGAATTGTCGCCTTCGATCATGGCGGGTGTGATGCCAGGCTCGGCAGATGCAATCACAGCCGGCGGCGTGCGCTTGTATTTTAACCACGTGTAATACCGTGTCCATCCGCGAACGAGCGGTTGGCTGAGTGCGAGGAACGTGACGAGCAATCGCGCACGGATAGTGTCAAACTTGGGTTCCAGCTTCGCGTGGATCATATACGAGAGCGCGACCAAAAGCGTGCCTCCGAGCATGAGGTAGGGAACAATGCGCAGGGACGGAAGGGGAATGGAAATCGCGAGAATAAACCCGGCGAGAGTAACCCACTCGACACTGCTCAAGTAGGACGCGATTTCCGACTGCGGGGTAGGGTAGATACATTGAAATAACCCCTCGCCGAAAATTCCATGGTAAATCACCGGGCGGTTGACGAGCCAAGTGAAGCGTGGTGCCCCGTAAATCTGCCCCTTCCATTTGGCGGTTCCCGTCGGGCCGAAAAACACAAGGTGCTTGAACCGCAGCATCGATTCAGCTTCTCCGTAGCCCTCTTGTTGTTTGCGGAATGCCTTGAGCGTAAATCTGCGGTAGTGCCATACAATTGCCGCAGGAGAAAACGCAATGACCTGCCCCTCTTGTTGCAGTCGCCAACAGAAATCCACGTCATCGCCAGCCTTGCGGTATTCAGGATCAAATCCGCCTACCTTCTCGAATGCCCATTTGTAAAATGCCATGTTGCAGCCTGGGATATGCTCGGCCACGACGTCAGTGAGTAACACATGGCTCGGACCACCCGGTGCGGCAGAGACACAGGCTTGGATCCAATCTTCCGCTGGTGGCGAAATGTTGGGCCCGCCAACCCCGGCGTAATTTCCACCGGTCAGCGTCTGTACTAAATAGTAGAGCCAGTCGGGATCTGCCATGCAATCGGAGTCCGTGTAAGCAATGATTTCGCCGCTCGCCGCGTGGCCGCCCACATTCCGCGCGTAGCTGAGGCCGAGATTTTCCTGTCGGATGCTGACGATCCAGGGATGTCGTGCTGCAATCTCCGGGGTGTTGTCTTGCGATCCGTCATCGACGAGAACGACTTCGAAATCGGGGTAATCCACCTCTTTCAATGATTCGAGGCACCGCTCCAGCGTTTTCCCGCCATTGTAGGAACAAACGACCACTGACACGCGCGGATAGGAATCGAGCTTCACGCGGTGTGTCATCGGTTCCTCTCCCGCAAATAACTCGCGGACGACACCGAGTGCTAGTTTGGGAGTGCGGTCGCGGCGCACGAGGCCAAATGCCCAATCCATGATGTCCATTCCGCCGCGATACCATTCGTCGGTCCATGCATAGAGGATCGTGCCCGCCAGCCCGCCGCGCACGACGCTTTCGATGTGCCAGCGCAGCATTTCCGCCTGCTCTTCTTCGGGGTGGCGAATCGTATCCATCCCAAATTCTCCCATGACGAGCGGTCGGTCATCGGAGAGGTTTTGTAGGCGGGCCAGATAGCGTTCGAAGTCTTCTTGGCGGTGGAGATAGACATTGAATGTGTAAAAATCGACGTTCTGAGGAAGGAGGTATTCGGTGGGAGGATAGCTCGCGTATGAGATCAACGCCTTCGGATCCGCTTCGCGTGCGATGTTTACCAACTCCTCAACAAACTCAGTGACTTCGCGGGCTCCGATCCATCGGACCATGGTGCTCGGGATTTCATTTCCGACGAGGTATCCGAAGATGGCCGGATGCCCGGAATGCTGGCGCACGCCGTCGCGGATGGCCCGGACGACTTCCTTACGGACTTTACGGTCTTTGAGAAATTCAATGTGCTCGGCCCACGGGATGGTGATGAGTAACCGGATTCCCGCATCCGCACAGGCATCGACGAACCAACCCGGTGGCACATAATATACCCGGGCGAGGTTTATGCCGGTCTCACGCATTACCGCCAAGTCGCGACGGGCGTTTTCTGGAGTCCCAAAATGATCATCCTGCGCGTCAGGCGCGAAGGGTCCATAGGTTACGCCCTTGATAAAGAACTTTTTGTCGCCCTCGAAGAAAAATTTCGCCCGAACGCGAATACGATCCATTTTTTGCACAGTGAGCTATCGCTATCGGCTTCTCACCAAGATTCAATGCTGAAAGCAAAAGGATTTTTTTCGGTTTCGCTTGCGTTGAACGAACTCTAAGGCAATTTGTGTCACTTTACTAAACAAGATCAACCTTCAAAAAATCAAAATCATATGACACTTTGGCTTCTTCTGGTAGGCGTTCCATTGGTCCTCGGCCTTATTGCTCAAGCCCGGGTTTCCGGAGCGTTTAACAAATATAAAAATGTTCGCGCCAGTTCGGGTGTGACAGGTGCGGACGCGGCACGAGATATCCTCCGTGCGGCAGGCATTAACGATGTCGAAGTCCGCGAGATCAATGACATGCTTGGAGATCATTATGATCCCACTCACAAACGACTGTGTCTTTCAACCGATGTGTATAACACGCCGTCCATCGCGGCCTTGGGGATTGCGGCTCATGAGTGTGGGCATGCCATTCAGCATCAAAAAGCATACGGCCCGCTTAAATGGCGCATGGCCGTTGTGCCGGTGACGCAGATTGCTTCACAGATGCTGCCATTTGTGATCATTGGCGGTTTCCTTTTCCAGATCAGCGGCTTACTTACGGTCGGCATTATTTGTTACCTCGTCCTTGCGTTGTTCCAGTTAATTACATTGCCGGTGGAATTTGATGCATCGCGCCGGGCGAAAGTAATTTTGCAGGGGATGGGAATGATCCAGCCGGGACCTGAGGCGAGCGGCGTGAATAGCGTATTGAACGCCGCTGCTTTGACGTATGTGGCTGCGCTCGTGGCAGCGCTGGGGAACCTCGCTTACCTGTTTTTCTTGCGCCGCAACTAGTCGTCATTACTGCTTGATCAAACCACCCGTCGTCGTCCTTTCGATTGCCGGTTCCGATAATTCTGCCGGAGCCGGAATCCAAGCCGACCTGAAATCCATCACCGCGCTGGGTGGTTACGGACTCACTGCAGTGACCTGCGTGGTAGCGGAGATCCCCGGGCGGGTGGATGCTATTCAGGCGGTTCGGGCATCGATTGTTGCTGACCAAGTCCGGTTGAGTTTCGATGCATTCCCGGTCGCCGCAGTGAAGACGGGCATGTTGTATTCCACGGCAATCATCCGCAGAACCGTGGACACGTTACTAGCAGCACGTACGGCGAGGGGTCCGCGACCAGCACTGGTTGTCGATCCGGTCATGGTTGCGTCGAGTGGCGATTTGCTTTTGAAACGGGATGCCGTGGCCGCTTATCGGAAGTATTTGATTCCGATCGCCACGCTGGTGACCCCGAATCTGGATGAATTAGCGATCCTCGCTCAGTGCAAAATTTCCGATGTCGATTCGATGATCCGTGCGGGCGAGAGGTTGGTGGAGGAGTATGGAACTGCATTCCTGCTCAAGGGCGGGCATCTTCGCGGGAATGTAGCGTTGGACGTGCTCGTTGCGCCCGGTGGGCTGCAGGCTGAGTATTCCACTCCCGTTGTGAAGGGTGTTGATCCGCATGGAACGGGATGCACCTATTCTGCAGCCATTGCGACCTGCCTTGCGCAGGGCGACGGACTGCGGGAAGCTGTCGGGCGGGCGAAACACTTTATTACGGCGGCCATCCGGCAGCGCCACCGATTCTCCAAATCTAGCGTATTGAATCATGATCCCGATCTCACCGGGGGCGATCCTGTGAAGCGGCGTGGTTGACCATGGGCAAACGATTGTCAGCGCCCGTCCGGGTTTTGCAGTGGCTTGGTGAGCCGGGGAACAGCGTCCTTGTCGCGAAGTGGCTAGTTGCATTTCTGATCCTGGTTCGGTTGGTCGCGGTCTTCCGATTTCAACACGACATCGACGAGTCTCAGAATTTGCATATCGTCTACGGGTGGATCGAGGGCGAGCTTCCGTATCGCGATCGATTTGATAATCATGCCCCGCTCTTCGCGTGGATGTTTGCGCCGCTTGCATGGGTCATAGGCGAGAATCCGAATATCGTAATTTTTGCCAGGCTTGCATTGTTCCCGTTCGGGCTGGGCGGATTGTATTTTATCTTCCGAATCGCGCAGAAGCTTGCCGACCGTGACGTTGCATGGTGGACCGTGGCACTCTGCCTTGCACTGGCTGACTGGTCGCTGAAGTCTGTGGAGTTTCGACCGGATGTAATTTGGTTGCTCTTCTGGTTTGGTGCGTTGTGGCTGCTGGTTCGCCGGCTGGACGGGATAAAATGGTGGGACGTGGCAGCAATCGGCGGGTTATTGGGGGTTGCTTTGCTGGCGTCGATCAAGACAACGCTTCTCGTGCCATCGCTGGGATTGGCTTGTGTTATGGCCGTATGCTTTTGTCCTGCGCTACAAAAGCAGCTGTCATTTCCGAAAGCGCTGGGGCTTGCCCTGATTGCATTCTGCGGATTTTTGATTCCACCGTTGATTGGTTTCGGAGCATTGATCGCCAACGGCGTGGAACCTGCGCAGATCCAGTTTTGCTTGTTTGAAGTTAATCAATCCACCTTCGAACCGCTGCGATGGGCAGCAGCGGGTGGGCTGTTGGTGGTGATGGGGGTAGCTGCCGTTGCAATATTCCGCGGCGGTGATTTTCGCGCAGCGATTACTGGCATTCTGTTTGTGAGTGCATCGACGTTTTTGATTCTACTGCTGGCGATGGCACCCGAGGTGCGAAAACAGACGCTCCTCGTGGCGTATCCACTGCTGATTCTTCTCGGGCTGACTTTCGTTCGGAAGTTTGATCGCATCGGCCGGATTTGGAGGCCGATCGTCGTTGCCGCCTGGGCTGCAGCATTTGTGCATTTCGTGGTGGAATCCTCGCTCTGGCATGACGGAATGGGTGCCCAACGGCAACTCTTGACCCAGGTCTTGCAACTTACCGATGGCGATGAGTATTTGTTTGATGGCCGGGGCGAAACGATCTTTGCCGAGCGGCCAGTCTACTTAGCTTTCGTCGCAGTAACCACGGATGCCGTCGAGGACGGACGGCTGGATTCTCCGGATCCAAACGGTCTTGTCTCCGCACCCACCAGTGTTGCAATTGGTTCCCTTGATGGCCTACCCAAAGCTTTTCGGAGATACCTTGATGCGCATTATCTACTGGCCAGCGATGGCGGACTTCGCGTGTCGGGTATGATCCTCAAACCAACATGGAAAGACGGGAAATGGACTCAGGACGTGTCCATCGCTTTGCCTGGTTCTTACGTGATTGTAAAAAACAACGCGGTGGTGGACCATGTGGAGATTATTTTGCCTGGTCCACACACGTTTGATTTTGGAGCGGATCGCACGCGTGGATTTCTTATTTGGGAGGAAGCGTGGACCGATGGGTTCCGCCCGCAGAATGACGGCTGAAGAAAAGCACCGAGCTCCGATCTTGTCTGCGATTGCAGCGAGGCTTGGCGAAGATCGTTTCTCGAAACGGTTGATGAGGCAATCCGAGCAACGGGAGAAAATGCAGCATCAGGGTGAGGGGTTCCTGAAAGTTGAGTGCTTGATCCCTCTCAAATCTACCGTCCTAAATATCCTGAAGTGGACGGGAATGTTTCCCCGTGGCCATCGGAATTTTTTGGATGTGCAAGTCGTTAAGCAATCGTGGACGTTGAAAAAACTCCCGCGAAGTTTCGATGGATTCAGACTGCTCCAGCTCACTGATCTTCATCTGGATTTGGATCTAGCTCTTTGCCCCGTGTTGGAGGCATTGGTGGCTTCGACGCCGCACGATGCTGTGGTCGTAACTGGAGATTTCCGAAATCTCACCAATTCGGATTTTGGGGCTGCGGTGCAGGCTACCGAAAAAATCATAGCACTGCTCGCACCCGATCGATGGGGCACGCTCGGAAATCATGATTTCATTGAACAAGTGCCCGCATTAGAGCGGGCGGGATTGCCTATTCTCTTGAACGAGTGTGCGACCATCCAGCGCGGCGACGATCAACTTTGGATCTGCGGGATTGACGACCCGCACTTTTACGGCACTCATGATATCGAAAAAGTGGCCGCCGCCTCATCCCGAGATGCATGTCGAATTCTACTCTCGCACTCCCCGGAGGTCGCGGAAATCGCAGCCAGGTTCGATTTTGACCTGATGCTTTCCGGCCACACTCACGGAGGGCAAATCTGCCTGCCGGGCGGACGCGCCGTGGTGGTGCCCGTTTTGGGATTATCGAGGGACTTGATCTGCGGACGTTGGCAGCGGGGAAATCTCCAGGGGTATACGTCTCCGGGCACTGGAAGCTGCGGAGTGCCTGCCCGGTTCAATTGTCCACCGGAGATCACGGTGCATGTGCTTAATGCGGGCTGATCCGCTTAACCGGGCATTGCACGCCGGCAAAATTCCCGGTTAACTCCAGTTTTTAGCATTATGGCAGGTCTTATTATTCGTCCGCGATCGCGGATATTGCACGGTCACGACTGGGTGTTTGCCACGGAGGTTCAAAAAACTTTTGGTCAGCCGCAGGACGGTGATCTCGTTTCGCTCAAGGATGGACGCGACAAGCTGCTCGGCACGGCGATCTATAATTCCAAATCTCAGATTGTCGCCCGCCGCATTTCCCGGCATCGGCAGGTATTGGATCGCGACTTTTTTGTTCGTCGGATCCAGCAGGCGGTTGAGTTTCGCGACCGCATGGGCTGCCGACGGGACTTGCGACGTGTGGTGTGGAGTGAAAGTGATGGCCTGCCGGGAGTGATCGCCGATCAATATGGAAACACGCTCGTTTTGCAAACTCTTACGTTGGCGATGGATCAACAAAAATCGGTTATCGCAGAGGTCCTCATCGAGGTGCTCGGGGCGGACGGGGTGATCGAGCGAAACGATGCCCCGGTGCGCGCTCTTGAAGGAATGGCACCGAGTTCCGGCGTGTTGGCGGGGGCCCCGACTTCGATGTTGGTTGTCGATATCGACGACGTGAAGTTCGAGATAGATTTGGCGCAAGGACAGAAGACCGGGTTCTACCTTGATCAGGTCGATAACTATCGTGCTGTCGCTGCACACGCCCGCGGGAAACGCGTGCTGGATTGTTTTTCCAATCAGGGCGGATTTGCGTTGGCCTGCGCAAAAGCCGGCGCCGCAGAAGTAGTCGCCATAGAATCCGGCGCCGAGTGTTGCGATCGCCTGGAACACAATGTGAAGATCAATGCGCTTCCGGTCCGTTGCGAACGAGCGGATGTGTTCGGCTATTTGAAGGCGCTTTCCCGCGCTGAGGAGAAATTTGACCTCGTGATTCTCGACCCGCCATCTTTCACAAAAGCAAAAGGGGGCGTCCATGATGCCCTGCGGGGATATCGGGAACTCCACGTGCGGGCAGGGGAGGTTCTTGCCCCGGATGGGCTGCTGGCGACGTTTTCGTGCTCGCACCATGTCGGGGCGTCCGCATTTCTTGAATCCGCTGCGGCTGGACTCATGGATGCCCGGCGATCGGCGCGGGTGCTAGAGGAATATCGGCAGGCGGCTGATCATCCGGTGGTGCTGCACCTGCCGGAGACGTCGTATCTGAAAGGGTTGCTGCTGGAAATGATGCCCGCGCGGTAATTTGCGCGGAATTGTTCCGGCTTTTCGCTGGAGTTCTTTTCGTGCAAAGGTATTCTCTGCAAAAACAGCATGCCGACTTCAAACAGAGACCCCGATAGCCTGGATTTAGAAGATGACGTTAGTTCCGAAGAGCTAACAGCGCAGGTTCAGCGGGCTCAGGCCGAGCTGGGCGAATTGAAACGCCGCTCCGAGCAGATTGAACGCGATAAACAGCGACTCGAAGAACTGAGCCGCAGGCAAGATGAACTCGAGGCGGGCCGGACGGAAATGATCGATCGGTTCACGCGCAGTCTGGCGACTATTGAACGCGAAACTGAGGAAACCCAACGTCGCCTCGAACAATTGCACGCAGTTCACAATTCCTTCCTCACTCACAGCCGATCGCTGGACGCCATCAATCCAAAGCTCTGGTCGGGAGGCGAACTTGCGAAAGAAATGAGCAAGGCGATGAGCCTGCTCGATGACGCGCGCTCAGATTACACTAAATCCCAAGCAAAACTCGACCTTGAGGTTTCTAATGCATCCGCTGGCGGAATGACCGGCGATTACGACGAATATTACGGCGCCGCCGAAAAAGGTTTCTCCTATTGGCTCACCGCTGGGTTCGCTTTCACCCTTCCGCTTTCAGCTGTGCTTTTACTCATAGCGGTCATTTTCTGGCTCAGTAGAATGGCGACATAGTAAATATTGGTAATTTTATACACCCCATGCCTAAGAAACCCACTCCCCGATCTGGCAGAGAAAGTGCTGGGAACCCCGTGTATGCTGAACAGCAGCGGCTGAAGGAAGCGGAAAATGATATCCTCCGCAAACAACGGGAACTCGAGCAATTGCTCAAGGACGCTCCGGCGAAACTCCAACGCCAGCGTCGTCAGACACGCGATTTCATCAAAATCAACGTCACCACACCGTCCTCCACCGCACTGCCTCCCGGTGGTTTGCGGGACCGCTTTAGCGGAGATGGAGCCTCGGTCGCCCGCCGCCGCAAACCCCGCCGCAGCGAGCAGATGCTGGCCAAGGTGCAGTTTCTGGTCCTTTGTCTCATTCTTCTAACCATCGGATTTTTAATTTGGCGTTCCGTTCCGTAACGGCACTCCGGAAAACTGATGGCGTAGTTTGCAAACTCTGCGTTTGCACTGGCACCGTCTTCTTCTTATCGTTCGGAAAACATGGCCGAAGCAGTTAGCAAGCCCACTTTGGATTTTCTCGATAGCCGCACTCAGTATATCTCCTCTTACAGGACGATGCTCCTTGCGCGTGTGCTTGAAGAAAAGCTTGCCGCGCTTTATCGGGGTGGAAAAATCAAAGGCGGTGTATTTTTGGGCCGGGGGCAGGAGGCGCTCAGCGTCGCGATCGGCACGGCCTTGAGGCAGGGCGATATTTTTGCGCCGCTCATTCGTGATCAAGCCGGGCGCATGGCGTTCGGCGATACTGTCCTCGACACGCTGCGCACCTATCTCGGATCCGCGCAGGGTTCGATGCGTGGCAGGGACGGGAACATCCACCGGGGCCGACCGCGCGAAGGATATTACGCAATGATCAGTCACCTCGGGGCCATGTTGCCCGTGGTCGTTGGTGGTCTGATGGCTCGGCGATTTCGCGGGGAAACGGGGGTTGTCGGTGCTACCTGCCTTGGTGATGGTGGCACTTCGACCGGAGCCTTCCATGAAGGAATGAACACGGCCGCTGTCGAGAAGCTGCCGTTGATTGTAATCGTCGCGAATAACCAATATGCCTACTCGACTCCAACGGCACGGCAGTTTGCCTGCACCGATCTTGTGAATCGCGCGATCGGATATGGCATCCCTGGCCACAAGGCAGATGGCACCGATCTTGTGGATTGTCTGCGTGTAGTACATGGCGCGGTGAAGGCGGCACGTCAGGGCGGTGGTCCCCAGTTGATTGTAGCGGATCTACTCCGCCTCGTCGGTCATGGAGAACATGACGATGCGCATTATGTGGATAAAAATCTGCGCACCCTGCCAGTGGGCCGGGATTGCATCGAGGTATGTCACGCGTTCATAGTCGCTTCCGGATGGGCCACGGCTGAGGAACTCGCCGTATGGCGTTCTGAGGCAGAAACTGAGGTGGACTCAACGGCCGCACGCGTGATGCGTGAGCCCGCACCAGATCCTGCGGATGAGGAATGGTCTGCACTGAGCACTTCCTCGCTCACCGATATCTTTGCCGAGTCATGAGTATTACTTATCTTGAAGCCATTCGCGAGGCTCAGGCTCGCGCGCTGACCGATGACCCCCGCGTTTTCATCTACGGCCAAGATGTGGGAGCATTTGGAGGTGCTTTTAAGGCGACAAAAAACCTTGCAAAGGAATTTCCGGGTCGAGTCTTGGACGCTCCGATTAGCGAAGATTCAAATATCGGCGTGGCCATAGGCGCCGCGATAGAAGGGATGCGTCCGATCGTGGAGATGCAGTTTGCCGACTTTTCCACGTGCGGGCTCAACCAGATCATCAACCAGGCAGCAACGCTATATTATCGCACGCAGGTTCCTTGCCCTATCGTTGTCCGACTTCCCTCGGGCGGTACTCCGGGCGGGGGGCCATTCCATAGCCAGAGCATGGAGGCGCTCTATGCCCATTACCCGGGGCTGGTAGTGATGACGCCAGCCACAGTTGAGGACGCTTATAGCATGCTGCTCGAAGCGGTGCAGATCGATGATCCTGTCATCTTCTGCGAACACAAATTTTTATATTACCACCTCAAGGCGGACGCGCTCCCGACGGAAGCGATGCCAGCAAACCGCGCTCGTATTGCACGCCCGGGTCGCGACGCGACTATCGTCACTTACAGCGCAATGCTCCACGAGTCGTTGGTCGCGGCGGAGGATTTGGTGGCAGATGGATATCAGATCGAAGTTGTGGATCTTCGGACTATAAAGCCCTTGGATACCGACACCGTCCTGGCATCTGTCGCCCGCACGGGACGTTTGTTGTGCGTTGGCGAGGCATTTCCATGGGGCGGTGTCACTGCTGAGGTCATTGCCCGGGTGAGTAGTGAAGCATTTGGTTTGCTTGATGCTCCGCCTCAACGACTGAACGCGCGCGACACGCCAGTTCCTTATCATCCCGATTTATGGGGGACGCATCGGCCGACCGCCGGATCTATTGCGTCCGCTGTCCGCCGCCTTCTAGAACTTTAAAATATAGACTCACGCCATGCCAAAGGTCCCGATCATCATGCCCCAACTCGGCGAATCTATCGCCGAAGCCACTATCGTGCGCATTGTCATTGCCCAAGGATTCGACGTCACCGCCGACGCCGATGTCCTTGAGGTGGAGACAAACAAGGCAGTCATGGGAGTGACCGCGCCGGTGACGGGAACGATCGTTGAGCTCACGGCGGAAGTGGACAGCAGCTATGCAGTCGGGTCCGTGCTTGGATATATCGAAATTTCGGATGAGGAAGCCGAACGCCTGGGAATCACAGACGAACCGGAACCGAAACGCATGGCTCCGCAAAAATCAAAAAAATCTGCAGACACCACCATCGAAAACAAGGTTGTGCCCACGTTGAGTGGGTTGCCAGTACCTGCCTACGCCGGTGGAGCCAGTTTTCTTTCACCGCGGATGAAAGCGCGGATGCTGGAACTCGGTCTTCATGCGTCTGACCTTGCGGGAATCCCCGGCAGTGGCGCCGGCGGGCGCGTCACGATTGATGATCTGGAGCGGTTTTTGGGAGATCTGGAACACAACCGGATGACTCCCGCGTCGTCGATGCGGGTCGCCGTGGCTGATGCAATGCGCCGCAGTTGGACGCGTCCGCTTGCCACAGTGGTCCTGCCGATTCGGCTCGACACGTTGCTGGCTCATCGCAAGGCACAAACGGTCAAGCCGGGGCCTGCGCTCTATGCCCTCCGTGCGCTGGCGATTGCTTTAGGTGAAAATAGCGCTCCGGCTGGACGCCTGGTGGGTGATCGCATTGTGCATCCGCGGTCCGTGGACATCGGGTTTGCTGTTGAGGCCGAGGATGGCGTGCTCGTTCCGGTTATCCGAAATGCAGACCACTCCAGACTTTCGGATTTGGTTGAACGCTACAACCGTCTGGTTGACCTTGCCCGCCAGCGGAGGCTCCCTGCGGCCGAAACCGGCGGATCCATCGCGACCGTGACGAATTACGGCACCTTTGGGCTTACGCTTGCCACGCCGATTCCGCTTCCGGAGCAGACGATTTTGCTCGGAATGGGAGCGGGGTCGATTGTGCCTAGCTGGGATGCGACGATTGAGGAATTTTTGCCGGTGACCGAAGCGATGTTCACTTTGAGTTTTGATCACCGAGTGTTGGATGGTGGTGCTGCGGGACGTCTGCTTAATCGAGTGTCCGAGCTCCTGAACGCTCCGGAAACCTTGTAGAGAAGCTGAATTGCGATAAGCTCGCGAAGCGAATCGGATTCTGCTTCCCCTCTCTTTTGTGATGGTAATTTCAACTGGATTTACCGCCGCAGCGCCTCAGGTCCCGATCCTGATCGGCGCCTACACCCGCGCCAAAGGCGAACCTGCTCCGCGCGGGATATACCGGGTCACTTTTGACCAGAACTGCGGGAAATTCTCGAAGCTCACGCTTGCTGCCGAGCTAATCTGAAGTTCCAAAGACAAAAAGACAGCTAACCAACTGCTACGAAGGAGGTTGACTGCCTTTTTTGTCTTCCGGACGTATCCATGTAACTTTTCCTCTGAATTAAAAATATCCTTGAATGGCAAACCGTTTTTTCCGAACTTTCCGTTCATTAAGTAGCCATGTTTATTGAGCGCATCCCGAATCGCAACTCTCCGCCGCCGGGCTCATACAACCTTCGCTCTTTGACGAAAAGAACCTCGCCGAAATCCAGAGTCCCGACTCCCCGGGAGAACGCCTGGTGGTCTGCCGCAATCCGCTTCTGGCACTCTCCCGCGCCCACAAGCGCGAAGAGTTGCTCGCCGCTACCGAGGCCGATCTGGAAAAGATCCGCCCCGCTGTCCTTCGCGCCAAGGCTCCCGTGCGCGGCTCGGCCCGCATCGGCGTGCGGGTCGGGCGCGTGATCGGAAAGCACAAAATGGCGAAACACTTTGATCTTCAAATCCCGGACACAACTTTCTCCTACTCCCGCCGCAGCGAAAACATCGCCCGCGAAGCCGCCATTGACGACCTCTATGTGGTGCGCGCCAAAGTCACCGACGGAGACTTCACCACCTCCCAACTCGTCGAGCGCTACAAAGATCTCAGCTTGGTGGAAAACGCCTTTCGCAGCATCAAGACCGTGGATCTCAAAGTGCGTCCCATCCACCACCGCAACGAAGACCGTGTCCGATGCCACGTCTTCTTGTGCATCCTGGCCTACTACGTCGAGTGGCACATGCGCGCCGCCCTCAAAACCGTGCTCTTTGACGAAGACGACCACGAGGCCGCCCGCGCAGAGCGCCCGGATATCGTCGCCCCCAAGAAGCCCTCACCCTCGGCCAAACGCAAAGCCTGCACCAAACGCTGCCCCGACGGCCTTCCTGTCCACAGCTTCCAGACTTTGCTCGAAGACCTGGCCACCATCACCGGCAACACCATCGTCCCCAATCTGGTCGGTGCTCCTGGCTGGCAGCAGGACACCGAACCCAGGCCTCTGCAGGCAAAGATTATCAAACTTTTGAAAAACCACACGATGCCGTAGCCAGTAGCCGGAAGTTCGAAATAGCCGCAGAACCCAGTGTTCATGTGGCTTCCCGCTTGTTTTGCCCTTGGAAGTTCAGTTTAAAGACGAAAATGACGCGATTTACCTCGCATCGCGTGCGAACGGTTTCCTCCCGATGCTCCTCGGATTGCCGGGGATTCGCTGATACAATTGACTTGAAAGAGGAAATGAAGATGAAGCAACTCTGGCGGAGCCGCTGCGGGGAGGCAGTTGCGGAATATTCGGCGGTCGTAGGCCATTTGGATCTATTCCACCCGGCTGCAAAGGATGCGTGGCAACGGCCAGGCAATCAGTCACACAGAGTCACGGAGGACACGGAGGGAAGTGTGGTTGAACCGGGTAGGGAGCCACGGCCAAGCGAGCAGCCGTCGAGGCACAGATTTTGTTCAAGCACATTCAGGATTCTCTGCGCCCCCGCGTCTCCGCGCGCAGTTTCCGGATGCACCTCCCACGGGAAGCGAGCTCCTGCAAAATTTGTGGAGCGGAGGTTCGGGAATTGATGAATCCTATTTGGACGCATTCGAGCGTGCAGCCCTCGCTGCCTGCGCTCAGCGCGCCGGTGCCACGGGATTCGTTGCTGGCGGGGTTGGTGCCGCGATGCGCCTCACGGCAAGTATGAGATTGGACTCACCAAGTTGCCATTTGTATCCGGTTCCAAAGTCCATCGGCGGCGACGGTGGGGCGGTGCGGTAGGCATCGATCAGGTCAGGCTGGATGTATTTTTGGAACAGGTCCAACGTTCCGGTGTAATTTCCAAAGACCGAGATGCTCCATTCTCCTGGAGTGAAATATTGCAGGGGAATTCCCGAGTCGTCCTGCAGCACGGCTTGGCTGTCATTGAGAAGAAAACTCCGCACGGTGGAGAAGTATGGCTCGTGGAGAAGATAGGATGCCGCCTTCAGATATGACACACCTGGAGAAAACCTGCGCATCCAGTTGAGCATCGCGGGATTTGCTTTGAGCGCACCGTCGGACGCATCCGCACGGATATAATACAGCGATTGCGTCGGAGCAGTTGGGCTTTTGCGAAACTCAACCAATACGCCAGGCAATGTGCCTGCGATGGAAGCGGGGGTTGCACTGAGGGCGAGATCTCCAGCGCGGCTGATACCGAAGAACTGGACGTTCACGATTTCGGCACCCCCGAGGGACACGAATGCCAGCAAAATCGGAAGCACTCCTTTAAAATCGGTTTTTCCAAAATCCACTTTCATGTCCTTAGTGATGAAATGGCTGAATTGTAGGATAAGCGATGTTGATTCCCTCAATCCGCTCAGCCCAGCTGCCAGCCGCACCTCGTCCAGTTGTTCCGGCGGCACCATCGATCCCACCGGCTCGAGTCCGCCAAGGATGTAGTTTTGCGCATCAGGAAACAACGCATAAACATTGATGAAATCCGGGCCTCCGAAGAGATAGAATACAGTGGGCGGGTTGCCAATGCGGGGTGCGACCTGCTGTGCTGACCACGCCCGCATTTTTGAAAAGTATTTTTCGTCGAAGCCGCGCCACGAGGAGGAAAATGCTTTGGCATGGTCCAGATACCATGGCGTGCTTTGGATGGACGCAATCCGCGAACCGGGTAGCAGCCTCCGTCCTGTGAGAAAGCGAGCCTTCTCATCGGGGGTGGTTGGTGGCGCGTCGATGATCAGCGGGCTTTCAACAGGTGGCTGTGCTGCAGAGAAACTTGGTATCTCCACCGTCGCAGGCGAATTGGGGACCGTCGGATCCGTAATCACCGGGGACGGCACTGCCGGACCGGAACGGGGCGCGACTCCCGGCGGAAGCGAATCGGTTTCATATTGCGCGAATGCCGCAAATGGAATGCTGGACAATGCCAGCGCAGCAAAGGCAGCTGTTGTCAAATAATGTCGGATTAGGAGTCGGTTCATTTTTTGGGTCGGGCTCTAAGCCAAGGTGGATACGATGAAATTCGAGGGTAGACAGGATGACAGGATTTTTCAGAATTAACAGGAGGATGAGGGCGGAAATTTTGGAGCTGGACAACCCGCATCTGTATAATCCTGTGAATCCGGATAATCATCTAAATCCTGTTTAGTTTTGCTCTCGCGAGTCTGTCTTAACTCCACAGCCCCTTTGCGTGCCTTGCGTCCTTGGCGCGAGCCCTCATCGGTTCCGAATTTTTATGTCTTTGCCCGGCGTGTCGCGCCACGCGAAACCGAAGAATCGCACACCGATGAAGTACAATCCCAATGCCCCGCCCAGCGTCAATACTCCAGCCAGTGCATGCATCGGACGCTGCACAGCTGTGTAGTATAGCGAAAAGATCGCCGTCACTGCAAAAAGGATCGGCGGGACAGGGTAGCCCCAGCATCGGAAGGGGCGTGGCAACCGTGGCTCCCGGTAGCGAAGCACGATCACACCCACCACGGTGAGCAGGCTGCAGGACACGAGAGCGAATTGCGTGTAGAGCAATACGGATTGAAAGCTGGCCGTGAGCAGCAGCACGATAACCAGCGAGTATTGCAGTGCGATCGCAAGCAATGGGATGCCGCTGCGGGTGTTCCATGAGAGCACGCGCAGCGCCGGAAAGTCCTGGCCGATCGTCTGCATCACGCGTGGCCCGGCCCATGTCATCGCACTAATACACGAGATGAGGCCTCCTGCAATCAGACCTGACATAATCCGGCCACCAGTATCACCAAAAATTGCTGCTGCGGCGATGCTGCCCACGTCGAGTTTTCCAGCGAGCGCTGTGATTGGCACTACCTTGAGAAAGGTCGCATTCAGGGCAATGTATAGGATGCCGACAATGAGCGATCCGAGAATGAGGGACCATGGCACCGTGCGTGCCGGATGACGCACCTCTCCCATGATGTAGGTCGATGCATTCCAACCCGAATAGGAATACATCACGTACATCAGGGCGATAGCAAATGGCGTGCTGGTAAGAAGCGCTCCGTCGCCAGCGACGGGCAGGAAGCCCAACGGTTCTGTAGGTCCCAAAAACCATCCGGCAAAGATGAGCGTCAGGATCAAAATCACCTTCAGGCTCGTGACGATATTCTGGAACACCATACTCGACCTGATGGTGATGCCATGCGCGATGGTTGCCAGGGAAACGATGGCGATGGACGCTGAAAATGGGCTGACCTCAGGTGCCAAGTTGTGGAAATATTCGCCAAAGGCCATCGATGCCAGTGCTACCGGCGCCGCGAACCCGACCGTTGAGGAAACGACTCCACCCATGAATCCGATTCCGGGATGATAAATCCGAGAGAGAAAATTATATTCGCCACCTGAGCGGGGCAGGGCACCGGCCAACTCGGCGTAGGTCAACGCACCGCAGAGCGCAAATACCGCTCCAAGCGCCCAAACCATGAGAATCGGGAATACAGATGGCAGGTCCGCGACTTGAAATCCCAAGCTGGTGAACACACCCGTCCCGATCATATTCGCAACCACAATGCATGTGCAGGTCGCGAGGCCGATTTTACTTTTCATCGCCCTACCACAATTCCTGCGGGTGGGGAAACTGCCAGCGGCATTAGGTGGAGAACCTCCAGTAAATCCACGGCATCCCAGCAGCTAATTTCCCTAGCCGCTATCATTGAGATCGCGCCCTTAAGCGCCGGGATGGGTTGCAGTCTTGTTTTGGGCGGCGGCCGGGGCAACTGCCGCCGGACTTTCCGGTGCTGGCGCATTCGGATCTGCGGATGGTGCTGCGGGTGCCGGGGCTGCATCAGAGATCACCTGTTTCGGGATTGCCTGGAGCTCAGTTTGCGTCCATGGCTCGGTGCGAACCCCTGTGCTTTCGCGAACTGCTGCCACAAATTCCGGTGTGATTGGAGGAGCCGCATTCCCCCATTCGGTTCGGATGTAGGTCAGGATTAACGCGATTTGGTCGTCTTTGAGCTGCTGCCACTGCGGCATCGCATTGTTATACGGCTCACCCATCACTTGAATCGGGCCTTGCAGGCCTTGGAGCATGATTTTTACGAGATGATTGTCGCCGTTCCAGTCGCCACCGAGCACCCATTCGCTGCCGACGAGGGGAGGGAATTGTTTGGCCACACCGAGTCCTGTGGTTTGGTGACAAGCAACACAGTTTGCGGTGTAAAGCCGTTTTCCGAGCACCAAGGGGTCTGGTGGCGCGACCGGTCCACTTGATCCACCCACCCATGAGACCTGACTGGCATCATAAACATCAGTGCGAAAGCCGCCACTATTGAAGGCAAGATACATTCCCGCCCAGAAGATAATTCCGAAGAACAACGTGATAAGCCAAAATGGGATCGGCTCATATCCGTCCTCCGGATCTTGCTGCTCGCGCAGGATTGAGCCGTGGACGTTCGCGACATTCATCTCGTCCGAGACATTGGCGTCGGAAAAGGGTTCTTCGGGTTTGGATTCAGTGGGATCTGTCACGATGGGATCGTTTGTGAAAAATTAAGGGCGGTCGATGATAGTCCATGCCACAGCCGTTACTGCTCCTCTGGGACCTCGGGCAGTGGGTAGTTGCGTTTCAGCGAAATGAGGTAGGCTACGAGGTCCTTGGCGTCCTGCGTTGGCACGACCTCATATCCCGGGCCGGGTGCGTGAGGGCCGCGGACAGGGATGGCTTCTTCGCTAGGCTGACCTTGAATTTCGCGGACTTTGTAAAGGTAGCGATAGGACGGCATGATCGATCCTTCGGATACCACGCCCGGTTCGAAAAGATGCTGATGGTGCCACTCCACGCTGGGCTGGCGCACACCGATATTGGTGAGATCGGGCCCTGTTCGCATGGTGCCGAGGAAAACAGTGCGTTCGTTGATATAGTCTCTTGCTACAGTCCGGCGGGGGCCAAGACCTTTGGCGATATCCGTGCTCAGCGACGCCGGGCGCACCTGCTGGCTATGGCAATAGAGACACCCGTTTGCGGCGTAAACTTTTTGCCCCGCGATCGCACTACCCGAAAGTGGAGGGGGTAGGAGACCGCCCGTTTCCTCCGAGATGACCGGTTGCAGCGAGCCAAGGTTCACGTATGCGTAGGCAACAACCCCCAGCCATGCTGAACCGAATGTCGCAAGGATACCGATAAATAGGAGAGGTAGCCTATTCATACCGTGGCCATCTCCCGGGTGGACTTGGCGAAAAGGGTGGCAGATTTCTTTTGTTCGCCCGAACGCAGAAGCATCAATGTGAAGTGCACCGCAAAGACCACATGCGCAGCGGTCAGAATAATTCCAGTCAGTGATCGCACGTAGCGGAATGGGGCTTCGAGATAGACGGAAGTCATAAATGAAACTTCAACGTCTCGAAGGGCAAGTCCCTGAATCACGCCACCCACCGTCAATGTCCCAACCATCAGGATGATGCCAACGGCAGCCAACCAGAAGTGCCAACGGATGAGACTGGCAGATGGCCATTCCCAGCCAGTCAGACGAGGGATGATGTAATACATCGCGCCAAACATCATCATGGAGAAAAACCCATACACTCCGAGGTGCGAGTGGCCGATGGTGTAGTCCGTGAAGTGGGTGATGCTATTGAGGGCAGGGATCGCCATGGTGCTGCCTTGAAAGCTTACCAAGGTGTATGTCATCGCTCCGAACACCGTGAACCGCAGCGTCGGACTCCATTTGAGGTATTCGAAATTCCCGCGCATCGTCATGTGGTGATTGATCGCCACAGTGAAGACGGGAATGAACATCATGATGCTGGCGACGACAGCCGCGCTGATCATCCATGCAGGGAAGGGCCCACCGATGAGATGGTGCATCCCGTTCCAGCTGTAAAAGAGGGCAAGTGACCAAAATCCCAGAATGCTCAGGTAGTAGCTGTGGATCGGGCGACCGATCACTTTCGGGATAAAATAGTATGCACTGGCAAGCCCAATCGGTGTGAACCAAAGCCCAAGCACGTTATGCGCGAACCACCAGTTCACTGCGGCCTGCCCGGAACCTTGCATCGGCTGCCAGATCAAGAGGATATTTGCCGTGGCATATAGCCAGGGAAACCAAAGAAATCCCGCGAGTAAATACCACTGAGACACATACACATGTCCCGGCTTTCGAAAGCGGAACATGATGATTGTCCACACACCGATCAAGCCATAGGCGAAAAATAAGATCGGGGTTGCAAAACCGGGAAACTCCAGCCACTCGATGGACCTGCTATACCCGGCGAGGATCGCCAGTGTGCCCACCAATATTCCTACATTCCAGATAATGCCTGCGGAGATGACGAGGTTTTGACTTCGGAGCGGCACGCGACAGAGGCGAGCCATGAGCCAGATTCCCACACCAATGCCGGCAGTAGAAGCCCAGCCATAAACGACCACGTTCAGGTGCGCCGGGCGCATGCGGCCAAACGTCAGCCAGGCTTCAGAATCCAGGAAGCCGGGGTAACTCATCTTAAAGGCAGCCAGCGTCCCGAGGATCGAGCCAATGAGAAGCCAGAAGATCGAGGTGCCAAAAAATAATAAGACAGGCGCACGGAGCGAGCGATCGATCTCGTACCGCTCTTGCGGGCTCAAGACTTCCGTGTGGGTCGAGGGATGGGGTGCTGCGGCAGTAGCGGCGCTCATGATTTCATCAATTTCTCCACAGCATCATGGCTGCGCTTGTCCGGGAAGCAATCTGTAGCTTCACCGATGGGTTCATCTTCATCAAATATGACTTCCGCTCCGGATGCTAAATCCTGAAGCTGACCGTTGCGCACCGCCCAGAAAAAGGCACCGAGTGCGGATCCGCCGAGGAGGAAAAACCCAATTGCTAGTAAGAGAACGCCAGCTTCCATTTCTATTGCACTGCAGGGGTTGCGCCTGACGGAGCTTCCTGCGCCGGGACGGGTGCGGGTGCCGTATTGACGGGATTTGCCGCCGCAGGGGCGGTGATATCAGAAGGGGCGGTGGATTGTGCCTTTGCAGCAGCCTCCGCAGCAGCTGCATCGGGATCGGTGAGCGTGGACGGTTTCGGCTTCGTTTCGTTCAGTGCGGCAATTTCTAGTTCCATGGCCCGCTCGATCGGAATCCGAACAGTACCCGCATCTTTGTTAACCCAGGTATAGCCAAATAACTCTGTTTGGTTAGTCGCGGTGAGATCTTGGAGATTTTTAACGCGGATTTCGCTCTGCTCCGACTCGTAATTCGAACCGGTGGAGACCCACGAACGGATCAACTCGGTGGAACCCCAGAATAGAAGGATCATGAGCAATCCTGCCAGAAACATAGGCACGACCGTGCGCAGGGATACGCGGGTGGTTTCAGGTGACGCGGAAGACATCAGTTTTTAAGTTGAACAGAGGGTTCGATGCGTGGGTCCTTGGACGGGAAAAGTCCCGTGTCGCCAAGGCGCTTGAGGAAAACCGCAGCAAGGATGCAACCGATGGCAAGCGGACAAAGGAAATCCATAAAATGCACAGAAACCCCCGTGCGGTGCAGCACCGGCAGGACCATAACGTAAAGATCTAACAAATGCATGAACAGAATCCAGACAGCCACACCGCAGAGAAAGGCCGGACGGCGCTTATTCGAGTATGGCATCAGGAGGAGGAATGGGACAAAAAAGTGCCCGATCACCAGCGCAATGTTCAGATACCACCAGGATGCGGTGTTCCGCTGCAAAAACCAGATGGTTTCCTCGGGAATGTTTGCATACCAGATAAGCATGTATTGGCTGAAGGTGATGTATGCCCAGAAGACGGTGAACGCAAACATCAGTTTGCCCATGATGTGGTAATGCTCCACGGTGACGACGTCCCTGAGATATCCGGCACTCCGAAGTGCTGTGATGATCAGCACGAGCACGCACAGCGAACTCAATGCGGTGCCTGCAAAAATATAGACGCCCCACATGGTCGAGTACCAATGGAAGTCGAGGCCCATCAGGTAATCGACTGCGGCAAACGAGAGCGCGATTGCGAATAGCGGAAGGCTGATGAAGGTAACTCTACGATTTCTGATCGTATACTTTGTGTCCCCGTCAATGTCCTGCCGCACGGAGTTGCGCTTGAGCAGGTACGAGGCAACCGCAAAAAACACGAAGTAAAAAACACAGCGGATCCAAAAAAACGGTTGATTGAGGTAGGCTGACTTGCCATCCAGCAAAGCATCCTCGCCGGGCCCCATTTTCATCCATTTCCAGAGTTCCTCCCGGACGAAAAACAAGGGAATAAACAAGATGCCAAGGATCAGTAGCAGACTGGCAATGTTCTCCAGTTGCCGTCGGAGCACCGTGCTCCACTCCGCATCAAATCCATGGTGGACCAATTGCCAAAACAACCCACCCATGCAGATAGTAAAAAAGAAGTAGAATCCAAATAGATAGGAAAATGCAAACTGCCGGGAATCAAAGAAAAACCCGTAGGCAAAACACGCCAAGAGCGTGAGTCCGCCGACTGCGGACAGAAGGAGAAACTTTCCGCCAACATGCTTGTAGTCGAATGTCTCGGGCTTGATTTCAACGTGGGAGTGATCACTCATGATTCAGACAAGAAAATTAAGCTTACTGTGCTTCAAGCTGGGCGCGTTCGGTGACCGGCACATCGTCGATCCCCGTGCCTTGCGACCGTTGCAGCGCCCGGACATACGCGACAATCGCCCAACGATCCGCAACTTGGATGTTTTGACCGTATCCCATCATCGTATTTTTGCCGTGCGTGATCGTATTGTAAATCTCGCCATCCCCCATGTCACGGATGCGTGACTGGTGCAGGTTCGCGATGCCGACGAGGCCGTATTTCGAGGTGATGCCATTGCCTGCTCCTGTCGCGCCGTGGCAGACCGCGCAACTGATCGTGTAACGCTCCTTGCCGCGTGCCATCACGCCTGCCGTGACTTCAAACGGGAGGCCAGTGCCCCAACGGTCTCCCATTTTGCCCGTGTTTAGATAATCTGGAGCACCGCCAAATACGATGTTTTCGTAGGGCCCGAAGGCCTCTGCTGTGACGCTGAGGTCTACGTTGCTCTGCGGCATTACGTAGCCTAGCGGCACAGTACTCTTGACCGGAAGGCGAGTGGCGGAACCATCCGCAAAAAATTCGCTGGGCTTCTGCGCTTTCACCTTTGCCTGGTGGTCCATGTCCGGAAAAATCTCGATCGGTGGGGCAGTGGATTTTTGGCCACGAAATCCCGCGATTGATATCACTACTACGACCAGTAATCCGAAAATGATAAAAAAGTATTTGAGCATGGGTATAATCACTTCCCGTAGGGAGTCTGCGAGCAAGCGTGTTATCGGTGACGGTGTTGTGCCGTCAATGTATTTTACGCTCACCTGCTGCGTCTGGTTGTGAACATTACAGCGTGTCGCAGAGAATTCGGAAACCGTTCGCAGTGGTCAAGGACATATTAGATTTTCTAATGAATAAATTCCAGTTTTTTTACGTTATCGCGCGGTCTTGACCTCCGATTGAGATCTGGCAATGCTCCGATTACGGGATGGCGGAAGTGGATTACATCGGGTTAACAAGATGAAAGTCGCGAAGGGGCATCGACGATATCCAGCATGGTGGCCGGGCGATGAGACGCTTGTTTGGATCAGTGGGGATGTGGTAACCGCCCGGATAGAAGACACCGCTCATCCGGAGAATATCGATCATGTCTGGTTCTCCGTGGATATCGGCTCGCGTCTCCCCGTGGAAGTTTCGATCAATACCCGGTCGCTCAAAAATGCGTTGGCAGGATTCGATCCGCGTATCCGGGCCGGGGTCGTCCGGGGATCATGGAGCGTGCTCCCCGGTCGTGGCGTGCGAGCGATGCCCGAGGGATTCGACTACGCGGTGGTCGAACAATCGGAAAACGTTTTCTACGAACATCTGGCACGCTCTCAGATGGAGGATCTGCTCGTCACCACCTCGGAACGTTGTCTCCGGTTGGAGGTGTGGGGAATGCCGTACCATCATCGCCGTCCGGGAATCCACCAAATCCACTCGCGGCGATCCAGTTGCGCCGTCGCATCGAATGTCGTCGGATTTGACGGTGGGCTTAAATTTTATTTCGATGCACAGCACGCCACCGAGATGTGGATGTTTAAGTTTTGCGGTCAGCCGTAGGAGTAATGAACAAAGCTCCGGATAAGCGCCCCCGGTTGCGGTTGCCATGTGCAGGATTGTTCCTTGCGGCGATTGCGGGGGTGATCGGCGGCGCTTTGTTTGCGGTGCCGGGGATGATTTGGCTGACGGCGGCAGGGGTTGCTGCGGGGCTTGCGCTTGTGCCCCGGCTGGGTGGGTTCGTCTGGCTGGCGACCGCGCTGGCATTTGCCGCTCTGCATGCGGGTCAATCGAGGGAGTCGGGCGGCGCGCGGCTGGCAGAATGGGTTGGCGAAGGATACTGGTCGGGCGAGGTCAACCTGCGCATCGATGAGCCATTCAAGTCTGCAGGCGGTGGTGCAATCCCGCGCTGGCGGGCGAGGGGAGCGGTAGGTCTGGCTCCCGATGTGGCAGGGCAGCGATGGATTCCGGTATTGCTCACATGGCAGGGGGATGCGCCTCCCGCGTATGGTGATCGCATCCTCACGGACGCAAGCATCCGGCGAATCCCGCCGACTCGCAATCCGGGGGAGTTCAACGCGCGGGCGTGGTATCAACTCGCAGGCATCTATTGCGAACTCAGTGTGGACGCCTCAACCGGATTTCATGTCACCTCGCGTCAGGCAAACCCGCTGATCCTTGTTGCTCAGCGCTCTCGCGCGGCAGTCGAACAGATTTTATCCATTGGCATCGCAGGCACGGTCGAGTCCGGAGTCATCCTGGGAATGACCATCGGCGACACGCGGGAGACACCGGAAGAACTCGAAGATGCCTTTCGAGAGGTGGGGGTATTTCATTTGTTTTCGGTAAGCGGATTGCATGTCGGGATGATTGCGACGATCCTGTGGTTCCTGCTCGGCACTGCCGGGGTGGAGAAGCGTCGCGCAGCCTTGATCCTTATTCCGTGCGTGTTTTTCTACGCGCTCCTGACAGGATGGAAACCTGCCAGCGTGCGTGCTGCCACGATGGTGGCTCTGGTTGCTTCCGGCATCATCATTTACCGCCAGCCCCTCGCGCTGAACAGCCTCTGTGCCGCAGGATTGATTTTACTCGGGATCAATACGAACGAGCTGTTCAACCCCGGATTCCAGCTTTCGTTCACCGTGGTTGCGGCAATTTTGATCCTTGCGCTGCCGATGTATCGGGCCTTCGAGTCATGGGTTGCACCCGATCCGTTTCTGCCGCGGGCCTTAATTCCGAAATGGCGGTTGGGGGTATGGGATGCGGCGCTTGGCGTTGCGGGATTGGTTTCTGTGTCATTGGCGGCGTGGATCGGATCGCTGCCGCTGACGATCTACTATTTTAACCTCGTGTCGCTGGTATCCATTCCGGCGAACATCCTTATTGTCCCGATGGCATTCTTTTCGCTGGCACTGGCGGCCGGATCGCTTTTCACCGGTTGGGTGATTCCCTTGCTTGCCGATCTGGCAAACCACGCGAACCTGCTGGTGACGCAAGGGATTATTGGGATTGTCTCGATTTGTGCCGCGGTTCCGGGCGGGCATTTTTATGTGGCTGCGCCAATGCCGCCCGGCCGGATCGTGGAAGTCACGGTAATGGATTTTGGCTCTGGCGGGGCCAGTGTCATCCGCACGAACGATGGCGTTTGGCTGGTGGACGGGGGCGAAAGCTACCATGGTCGTGCCACGCTTTTCCGCTACCTGCGGGAACTCGGCGTGAATGAATTGGCCGGCGTCGTGCTTACCCACGGAGACTCCCGTCATCTGGGTGGACTGACCAGTCTCGCGGATCGCCTGCCGATACGCACAGCCATGGAAAGCGGCGCTCCGGACCGTTCGCCCACGCGCAAGCGCTTACTCAGTCAGCTCCGAAACGCAGGAACAAACGTGATCGCTGCGACGCCGGGTGACACCATCGAACTCTCTCCAGGAGTTCGCCTCACAGTCCTATTCCCGCCTACCGGATTGGAACACCCGTTCGCCGATGAAAAATCGCTCGTGCTGCGACTCGACGCCGGTGACGTGAGTTTCGTCTTCCTCTCCGATGCGGGAACCTCTGTGGAGGATTGGTTGATTGAGGATGCCGCTGATCAAATCACGGCAGATATTCTAATCAAAGGCCATCCGAGGGTGGGCGATTCGGGTTCCTTGGGATTTCTAGAAAGGGCTGCTCCGAAGGTGATCATCCAGTCTGCTTCGGATCGTCGCCGGTCCGAAAGCGTCTCTCCGACTTTGATTGTAAATACGGCCCGGTTGGGAATTCCGATGTTCCTGCAAAACCGGACGGGTGCTGTCCAGATCAACGTGGATGCTGACGGGGCAACGGATATCGTGCCTTTTATTCCCGTCGAACCCGGGCTTGTATTGTCTCCGTCGAGACAACGCGAGTGACCGATCAGCCGTCTGCTCTGGTTGCGGCTCGTGGATGAAGGGCCAAGATTTGTTGGAAGCCAGGCGGGATTTGAGCGCAATGGCGGCCTAAACTTTGATCGTGCGCTCGTCGTACCGTACGTGGCCATGGCCGGAATCTAGCATGTGGCAGGCAAAAAAGGGGGGGCCTTCGTTAAAGAGCTGTTTAGGTGAAGTAAGTGTGCAAGATGGATTTTCGATCCATCCGCCCGCGCCTCATGCTGCGAACCAGTCAATGACAATTTACCAACTATGATTAACCCTGACATTCCAGACGACCCCGGACTTTCTCCAGATGAACCTTCTGAACCGGCATCCGTTGCTAAAGACAAAGCCCAAGCTCCATTAAACCAAAGCAAACAGTATGTCCGCGACAACCCAATGCCGTCGGTGCTTGCAGCATTTGTGGTAGGGCTGCTGATCGGCCTTCTCCTTGGCAGGCACGAGTCCGGGTCGCCTGCACGGAAAAACGGCGTTCGCAATTGGTGGGACACCTGCGCGGGTAGTATTCCTTCCTCGAAAGATGTTTCAAAAGTGCTCGCTTCGAAGGAAGCTTCTCTCCGTCGCGGTGCGGATAAACTCCGTAAAAAACTTTACCCCTGATAAACCCCTATGCAAAATCCATCTACACCGATTGAGTCGTCTGCGTTTGAAGTCATCGATAGCCTGGAGGAATCATCGCGGCATTGTTTCCAAGACTGCGAAGAGAGAATCCGCACGTCTCCGATTAGTGCCGTGGTTGTGGCCGCGGCAGTGGGCTACCTTCTCAGGTTTCTGCCCTTAGGGATGCTCCTTGGGGGCATCGTGCGATTGCTTCTGCTCTTGGTGAAACCAGTCATCGTGGTCTTCGGTGCGGTGAAACTCTATGAGTTGTTCCGTCAGAATTCTGCAAAGAATCTGTAGTTCCTGAACGATCAGGAAAAATCCTCCAGATAGAGAGATCGTAACCCCGGACCAGTGGTAGCGCTGGTGGTGCGGGATTCTTTTTTTGCGTCGGCTACCGCTTGGTCTCTCTTCATTTTCGCCAGGGCTCAATGGTGCATCGATCCGGAAGTATCCCATGCCGGATATCACCGGCCCTGATACCGAACTAAGAGTGGTGCCTGAAAGCCCTCTCCCCTTGGAGGGGCCATATTCAAAACATGACCTCACCCTTTTTAAAAGTACTGGTTATCCGTTTTTGAGCCGCTTCCGGGATACAGACTGAATCTGCATTACTCAGCGTGCCGCGAAGAGAAATGGCAGTTGGTCCGACCGGGCATTTGTTTCCCCTGTCGTCCGCCCTGCGCATCGCATCTGAGCGATCGGCGATCCCTAAATCCATCGTTACCGGTGCACCTCTCTCCCAGATCCTGAGCGATTTAACGTGCTTGGTCGAAGGCGACGGGATGGCTGTCCATTGTGGGATATGTGTTTTTGATCGCACCCGGAGCCAAGTCGTGCTTTCGGTGGGACCGAACTTGCCCGGCGAGTATTGCTCCCAACTGTTGGACATACCACCAAGTGAATTGGAACCGTGTCCAAAATACACGAAAATCCCCACCTCCGGGTGCTAACCTCATAGTCACATCTCAGAATGTTGGCAGTATCGTTCGGGTGGGTGTTTGTGATCGTGGCACTGGCATTAACCCGGAGATTCTCCACCGCATATTCGATGCATTCGGAGCCGACTCACCGGAGTTACCTAGGCCGGGTGGGCGTTGGACTGGGGTATGGTAGTATCCAAGGCGGTAATCGATGCTCACGGCGGAAGGCTCATGGCCAGCAGTGATGGTGTCGACGCGGGAACTCAGCTCGCGGTTGCGTTACCAACTATTGCCGGATGAACCGTGCTCCGGATCGAGAAACGGGTGGGCACATTTTTAGGTGGAACGTCACGCGTCAGCCTCTACTCTGACTTCTTATGGCCCTATCGCTAAAGATCTTTGTTGTCGAAAATCATGACGATATTCGCTTTTACTTGAGCAAATACCTGGAGCAGCAAGGGCATGAAGTTGAAAGCGCGTCTGACATGCACTCCGCCTTGGACCTCCTTGAAAAAGGTGCTCCGGACGTGTTGATCAGCGATATCGGGCTTCCGGATGGCAACGGATGGGAGCTTCTTGAAGCGTTGGATCCCAAGCCGTTTGCAATAGCTATGAGCGGTTTCGGAAGTTCGGATGATTTTCAACGGAGTGAAAAGGCCGGCTATAAACACCATATTACCAAGCCGTTCCTGCCCGAGGATCTAGATGTTTTGATTTCCCTAGCGATTGAGGAACGCACCGCGCGAGGCGAGAAAGAATCCAAATAGTAAGTTCACCCATCCAAGCAGGGAACGCGGGGCGATCCGTCTAGTAACAACAATTATCGAATTATGCTTAGCTGGAGTGTCACATTTTTAATAGTCGCCATTATCGCGGCGGTATTTGGATTTGCGGGAATCGCAGGAACAGCTGCTTGGATCGCTCAAATTCTTTTCGGGCTGTTCGTCATTCTCTTTGTGCTATCGTTGATTTTTGGACGGCATCCCCGGATTTAGCCAAGGTGGAAGTTTTAGCGGTGTTCCACTATCTGTGCATCAGGCGTAGTCCTGATGCGTTGATGGTTGGAAAAGCCCTTTCGATCACTTAACCTCACATTCTATGAAGTCAGCAGATTCAGTAAAGAGAGGGAATTCCCTCACTCCTTCAGAAAAAAGGAATGTTTTGATCGTGGATGACCATCCGGTATTTCGGCACGGTATCGCGTCTCTGATTAATGCGGAAGCAGATCTTCATGTATGTGGGGAAGCAGCAACCTCACCGCTTGCGCTTGATGCAATGCGACGGCTGAAGCCCGATGTGGCTCTTCTCGATATCTCGCTTCCTGGAACTAATGGAGTGGAATTAATTAAGTTGATGAAGGCCGAGCAACCGAAACTTCCCCTGCTGGTGCTATCCATGCACGACGAGTCGCTCTACGCATTGCGATCCCTTCGGGCTGGCGCACTGGGGTATGTCATGAAGGCAGAGGCTCTCAACCATGTGCTTGCCGCTCTGCGTAAGGTTCTGAAGGGCGAGGTTTACGTTAGCGAGAAATTTTCTGAGCGCCTCATATTTAAGGCGATCCAGTCGATCGATGGCGGTCTCGGGTCTCCAGTGGATAAACTTTCGGATCGGGAACTCGAGGTGCTGGAACTCCTTGGACGTGGATTTGGCACCCGGGAAATCGCGAACGAATTACATTTGAGCGTCAAAACAATTGAAACCCACCGCGCACACATCAAGGAAAAACTCGGATTTAAAGACGCGGGCGAGATGGTGCGGTTCTCGATCGACTGGGTCGCTCAGGAAAAAGAAGCTTGAACCCGCTCCTCCGCCTGGGAGTTGATTGGGGATTACTCTCGGGCGCGGGTGGACTGCCACGAGATCAACCGCCACCGGCGATCAATGCGCTCGTAAATCGCGGTGTAGAGAAGTGTTGCCGATTGTTTTTTTCCGGATGTGTGAACGGTCATGTCGATTAGGCCGGTGAGCACCGCCCATCGGCCGTGATCGCGGATCTTGGTTTCCGACGGGACGATCGAGAGATACTTGATATCCCCCGCTTGAACGGCGTCCAGAAACTCGATCTTATTTTCCAGAATGCCATTGGAGTGGATGTAAACCAACTCCTCGGCAAGCATGGGGGCCAGTGCCGTGCGGTCGGCAGCGATCATCGCCTCGTAGCGTTTGGCCTCCACGGCGAGCAACGGGTGGGGTTGCATCCGTGAGCCTGCGGTTGATGATCCCGTCGGGATAAGCGTGCAGGCAATCAGTAATACAACAAGGCGGAGTGGCTGGATCATAGTAGGTGTCGATTGTCGATTCGATTCACGGACACCGCAAGTTTGTCATGCGCCGCGGCCGCAACAATTCTTGAATTTCTTTCCACTGCCGCAGGGACAGGGGTCATTGCGGCCGGCTCGCACGGCTTCTCGTCGCACGGGGAATTCCAGTCGCGGCTCGGATGGCTCGTTACTTTGCGGTCGCTGCGGATCTTGTTGCCGGGTGGGACGGCGGGTGGAGTCGTCTCCAGACTGATCATCGCTGAGGAAGCTTTGAGGCAGATTGGAAAGAAATTGCTCGAACGCCTGTAGATTGGTGGTACTTCGGAAGAGGTTGTTGAGGACCTCATTTTTAATGTTGTTCATCAACTCAACGAACATCGCGTAGCCGTCGTTCTTATACTCGACTAGTGGATCTTTCTGACCGAAAGCGCGCAGGGAGACCGCCTCGCGGAGACCATCCATTGCGTAGAGGTGCTCCTGCCAGAGCCGGTCAATGGCGTTGAGGATGATGTATCGTTCAAGGCCCTTTAATGCACCTTGAGTCTCAATCGCTGCCTTTTTGTCGTAGGCGTCCTTGATGGTGGAGATCAGGTAGCTGGTTATGTCATCGGCAGATTTACCTTCGAAGCCTGCACGCTCCATGCTCAGCGCTAGAGGGAAGGTGGTATTTACCCACGTCAGTAGACCGGTATAGTCTGGAACGGTCTCGGTGTCATCGGTATCTACAAATTCCCCCACACGTCCGGGCAGGACCTCGTCGATCACCTCAAAAATCATCGAGCGAGGATCTTCGGTATCCATGACTTCGTTACGGTATCCGTAAACGACCTCGCGCTGCTGGTTCATGACGTCGTCGAACTCAAGCGTCCTGCGCCGGATCATGTAGTTCCGCTGCTCGACCCGCTTCTGGGCGGTCTCAACGCTCTTGTTAAGCCATGGATGCTCTAGTTCTTCGCCTTCTTTCATGCCGAAGGTCTCCATGATTTTGGTCATCCGGTCGCTGGCACCGAAGTTCCGCATGAGTTCATCTTCGAAGCTGACGTAAAACCGGGATTGCCCGGAGTCGCCCTGCCGGGCGCAACGTCCGCGAAGCTGGCGGTCGATCCGTCGCGATTCGTGCCGCTCCGTGCCGACGACGTATAGTCCTCCGAGGTCACCGACGCCTTCGCCTAGCTTAATGTCGGTTCCACGACCAGCCATGTTGGTCGCAATAGTAATCGCGCCTTTCAATCCTGCACGGGCGACGATGTCGGCCTCTTGCATGTGGTATTTGGCATTGAGCACCGTATGCGGTATTTTCTCGCGCTTCAACATACGACTTACCAGTTCGGATGCCTCGACGCTGGCGGTGCCAACCAAAACCGGCTGTTGCCGCCCGTAAGCGCCGCGGATTTCTTCGACGACGGCGCTATATTTTTCGCGACGTGTTTTATAAATCCGGTCGTTGAGATCGGTGCGTTTGACCGGTCGATTCGTCGGGATCACTGAGACGTCGAGTTTGTAGATGTCGTGGAACTCGGCGATCTCGGTCTCTGCGGTTCCTGTCATGCCTGCGAGTTTTTCGTAAAGGCGGAAGTAGTTCTGGATGGTGATCGTCGCGAGTGTCTGGGTCTCGCGGTCAATCTGAACTCCCTCTTTGGCCTCAACGGCCTGGTGCAGACCATCGCTCCAGCGCCGCCCCGGCATTTTACGACCGGTGAATGTGTCAACGATGATGACTTTGTTTTCTTCGACAACGTATTCTACGTCTTTTTCGTAGAGGCAATAAGCTTTCACCAACTGCGTGATATTGTGGATTCGCTCGGCCTGAGCATCACAAAATTGCTGACGTTTTTGTTTTTCGAGTCCTTTCTGTTCGGCTGTCAGAGAGGCATTCGTTTCGATGTCGGCAAACTCGGTGAGCAAGTCCGGCAGGACAAACGCATTGGGATCGTCCGGATTAAGGAAATTCCGTCCTTGTTCGGTCAGATCCGCATCGTGCTGGCGCTCATCGATCGAGAAAAACATCTCTTCTTTCAGTGCGATGAGTTGTTCCTTGGCTGTGTTATCCTGATAGTAGGACAGCTCCGTTTTATCCACGAGGCGTCGGATATCTGGATCTTCCAGCACGCGGCCAAGCGCCTTGTTGCGAGGCTGGCCAAGTTTTACTTTGAGCAAATTACGTCCGGCCTGATCTCGATCGCCGCCGGTGTTCAGCATTTCCTTAGCTTCATTAACCAGTCGGCTGGCCAGCAGGCTTTGTCGTTTGACCAGTTGATCCACCAGCGGCTTAAAGCGATCGTATTGGTGAGTCGAAACTGTGGCGGGGCCGCTAATGATCAGTGGAGTCCGGGCTTCGTCGATCAAGATGGAATCGACTTCATCGACGATAGCAAAATAATGCCCGCGTTGGACCTGCTGCTCACGGCTGGTAGCCATGCCATTGTCGCGTAGATAGTCGAAGCCGAAATGCGAATTCGTGCCATACGTGATGTCCGATAGATATTGTTCGCGGCGGTTCTCCGGCATTTGATCTTCTTGGATGCATCCAACCGTGAGCCCTAGCAACCGGTAGAGTTGCCCCATCCAGTCGGAGTCACGTTTTGCGAGGTAGTCGTTTACCGTGATCACATGCACCCCGCGACCTGAGAGCGCGTTGAGGTAAACGGGAAGCGTCGCGACAAGCGTCTTACCTTCGCCGGTCGCCATCTCCGCGATGCGTCCCTTGTGCAGAACCATGCCGCCGATGAGCTGCACGTCAAAGTGTGTCATATTCCATGTCAGCGGCTGGTCGCAAACCGGGAACTCCCGTCCACACAACCTACGTGCCCCGTTTTTTACCACAGCGAATGCCTCAGGAAGGATCTCCTCAAGCCGCTGTTGCTGAAGCACCGGGTCAGAAATCTGAGCCAGTTCTGCTTTCCATGCAGCAGTTTTTTCCCGTAGTTGCTCCTCGGGCCCGTTCTGAAGTTCTGCTTCGAATGCATTGATCTGCCGCACGGTGGGCTGCATGCGACGCAGTTCGCGCTGGTTCTTCGATCCGACGATTGCCTTAAGTATCCAATTAATCATTTGAAATGAGCGCCTGTTTCAGGCGGAAAACGCACAGTCAAAGCGGGATTTGCAGGATTGTAAACCGGAAAGCGGCATCGGTTGCATTGCAAATCGTTTTAGACGACGAGGAATCATCAGACGAGAATCACTGCGCGGCATTTGCGGTAAGCGGATGCACGCGGTCCAGGAGGATGTCCGCAATCGATACCTCGATCTCGCGGACGCCGCCCAGAAGTTCCAGAAGGATCGCAATACGCTGCCTTGCGGGGAGGACCCGGGTCACTACGGCGCGTATGCCGGAAAATACTCCGCTGACCAAGCTCACCTCGTCGCCAGGCGCGACATCGGCTTGCACGGTTACAGTTTCGCCCTCAGCGACGAAAATACGAAGATCGGCGATCACGTTGTCGGGCAGCACGGAAGGGACGCCGCCGAATCCAACCACATTCGACACGCCTCGCGTCGCCCGGACATGGCGCATGGCATCACAAAAATGAAATCGCGCAAAAACATAGCCGGGAAATAATGCTTCCGTAACCCACATCATGCCTTTACCGCGGGATCGCTGAAAACGCAGCGAGGGTGCGAAAACCTCAAGATGCACATCTGTCCGCAGCGAGCGCGCGGTCATGCCTTCCTGTTTAGGACGCACCTTGATGCAGTACCAGACCAGATCATTGTTCTGGAACTCCGGCGTGTTGGCTTGAGCACTCATCTGACATGTTTATATATCAAATCTCCCGCCGGTTCACGAAAAAGAAACTGCACATTTGTTTCTTGAGAAATCGTGGTTACACTGTGGGTGCTCTTGCTCCATCTATTTATGAAAAAATTAGTTACGACCCCGGTGGGTCGCCTCCGGATTATCGCCATCGTCGAGGGAATATCGTTTCTTGTTCTCCTCGGCATCGCCATGCCGCTGAAATACGGCCTGGGGTGGGACTACGCCGTTCGGTGGACCGGATGGGCTCACGGGGTTTTGTTTATCCTGTTCTGCTTTGCGCTGTTGATCGCCATGCAAACCGCGCGGTGGCCCCTATGGAAAGCGGGCATTGTTTTCATCGCGGCACTGGTTCCCTTTGGCCCGTTCGTGATCGATCATCGGTTGCGTGACGAGGACGGACGGAAGTAACCGATTGATTGCTGCATGTGTTTGAACGCCGCCGTTTTCAGAAAACTTTCCGA
>Ga0105055_10000965_pt1 | contig 47023 bp, 40 predicted proteins | sample BON03_FD_78090 | JGI IMG/M metagenome (GOLD analysis project Ga0105055, IMG submission 78090) | Freshwater microbial communities from Lake Bonney liftoff mats and glacier meltwater in Antarctica - BON-03 | ecosystem: Environmental > Aquatic > Freshwater > Ice > Glacier meltwater | place: Lake... | reverse complement strand
TGACGGGAGAATACGGTTTTTCAGACAGAGCCGAGGCGCAGCCGAGACAGACTTCCGAGAGGAAGCCCGAAGGGTGAGCAACGCAAATCAATTGATGAAATCGAATGCACTAGATGTAGGCGGGGTTTTTTTGATTGGGATAGAAAGCGCCATCGGAGCCTCACCAATTTCAGCTTTCAGCTTTCTCCAATTTCATCCAAACGACCCGCATCGGTATAATTCTGTAAATCCGGATAATCTCGGAAATCCGGTTTAGTTCGAATTGAGATATAAATCCCGTTTAGTCGCTGCGGCCAACGCGAATGCGGATTCTGTGGCTTCTTGCATTTGAAAGCGTAGTCGCTAGACGGATTTTCAGTGACTGTAACTCCGGACACTCCATTTCCAAAAAGCGGCGGAGTTCTAGCGCGGAAGCTGTCGTCAAGCTCGCCCACACCCTCAGGCACGACTTGGTGGTGATCGGTGCGGCGGCCCTTGCAGGGCACCACTATGTGCGCCTCACCAACGATCTCGACTTGGGTGGAATTCTTTCTCTAGATCACCTATACGATCTTGCTGACGCACTAAAACAAAAGGGATACTCGGTCGCAAGTGCGACGGGGAAGCCGGGGCTCAAAGCATGCGGGTGGCCGATTTCGCCATCTGCTGGCAGCGTTTCGGCAAGGATCCCACCTCCGTCGCCTGAAGGTTGTTTGCTGCGCGACTCGATGCGCGAGGTTTGTAATTTTCCGCTCGTTCGCGCGGCCACGGTCCCTTCCACGGCCATCCCGCATCTCAACCCGCAGCCCCTCGTGTCCAGTTAACGGGCCATCAAACCGGGCACCGCCGAGTTCATCCCGATTCAAAATCATTCCTGCCCTATTTCTGTAGAAAGCTCAGGGTTGGCACCACAGGCTCATCTCCAAATGGACCCTTCGGGTCTTACCTAAACATGCTGACCCACTGGAAATAGCGAAGAACTATTTATTGGCCATGCGCTCAGGCTGGCATCTGGTGCGCCATCAATCAGAGGGTCTCGACCGGGGATTCTGATCGATCGATCCATTTGTCGTGCTCACGAATCAGATCCGTGAGCCGGTTCACGGCCTCCGCTTCGGGAATATTGAATTTTACAGGCTGTTTGCCCACGTAGAGATTCACCTTTCCGGGAGCTCCACCGACGTAGCCAAAGTCCGCGTCCGCCATTTCTCCGGGGCCGTTGACGATGCAGCCCATGATTGCGATTTTGACACCTTTGAGGTGATCGGTGGCGGCTTTGATGCGGGCGGTGGTCGATTGAAGGTCAAAGAGTGTGCGCCCGCACGAGGGACACGCCACGTAATCCGTCTTGAAGATCCTCGCTCCCGCACCTTGAAGCGTGTTATAGGCCAGCCGCAAAGATTGTCCGGCCGCGGGTTCGCCCTGAACGAGCACCACGTCGCCGATGCCGTCGCACAGCAATGCACCCAGCCGGGATGACGTCGTTAACAGAGTGGTCAAAAAATCTATCTCTGCACCGGGCGCGGGTGCCTTGAACGTATCCTTGAGCAAAATCGGATGCCGTGCATCCAACGCCGCTGCAAGCATGCGATAGGCGGTAACCACAGGCAGCGGGCATTTGTCCGTGATGGAGACGAGCGTTGGTGCGGGAAGCGCATTGATGCGTGCCAGCGCGGGTGAGTCTAAAGGATCAACGGTTTCCACGGGGAGGTCTTCCAACACCAATTCGGGTTGAAAATCTCCCAGTTTGTCGATTTTGTGAGCCAGCGCCGCGTAGGTAGCCTGCCTTACACAGACACGAATCGTTTCATTACCGCCGAGTGCCACGCCGTTTAGGGTTACCCGCTGCGACGCTCTCCGCGTGTACGAAAAGGGATCAAATGAAATCGGTTGGCCTGCTCCGACTGCGGAGGCTGGATCAACAGCCGAAGTCCGCGCTAGCGCACGAGCGACAGGAATCTCGTGCACGGAGTCCTCCGTCAATGACACCCGGATGGTGTCGCCGATTCCATCCTGCAAAAGCGACCCGATACCAATCGCGCTTTTGATGCGCCCATCTTCTCCATCACCGGCTTCAGTGACGCCCAGATGGATCGGGTAATTCCAGTCCGACCCCTCGGCATCCAGCCTTGCAACCAAGAGCCGATAGGCGGCGATCATGACCTTCGGATTCGATGCCTTCATCGAAAATATCAAGGCGTGGTAATCGCTTTCGCGGGCGATGCGGGCAAACTCAAGCGCACTCTCGACCATGCCAAGCGGCGTGTCGCCATAGCGGTTCATAATGCGGTCGCTGAGTGATCCATGGTTCGTCCCGATGCGCATGGCAATACCACGGGATTTGCACTCGACGGCAAGCGGCACAAAGCGCTCGCGGATGCGGCCAATCTCGGCTTCATACTCCGAATCAGAATACTCGCGAGTGGCAAACTTTTTTGAATCCGCGAAATTCCCAGGGTTGATACGCACCTTGTCGACCCATTTGGCAGCCTCCATGGCGGCATCCGGTTTAAAATGAATGTCCGCGACCAATGGCACCGAACACCCTGCATTGCGGACGCCGGCACGGATGGCCTCCAGGTTTCGGGCATCCTTGATGGTTGGAGCGGTGATTCGGACCAATTCGCATCCGACGCGGGCGAGGTCCAACGTCTGCTTCACTGAGGCTGCGGTGTCCATGGTATCGCACGTGATCATCGATTGAACGCGAACCGGATTTGCGCCACCAATGCCGACGCCACCGACAACCACCTCACGAGTCACCCGGCGGGCGCTTGGAAACAGGTGTGGCGAATAATCGAGGGTCATGGCGCGGAAGGTGCCGGATCCTCGGCAAACTTCATCATCTGCGCCGGGGGATCCGGAGCAGCGCGGTTTCGTCCCAAATCCAGGAAGTCAAAAAACGTCACATACAGCATGAACCCGATGAGTAAAATTGCAAAGCCGCTCTGCAAAACTTCCAGAATCCGGACATTGACCGGGCGCCGGATGATTGCCTCAATGATGGCGAGTGTGATGTGTCCGCCATCGAGCACCGGGATGGGAAGCAGGTTGAGCAGGGCCAGGTTGACGTTCAAAATGACACTGAACCACAAAGCCAGCAACCAGCCGTCTTGCCGCTCGAACAAGATGTAATACGCGTTCATGATACCCACGGGCCCACTGAGATGCTGCAAGCCGATCTCGGACTTTGGAGATGCGACCGCGGTGAGCGTATCCCACATCATGGTCATACTGGTCGAGATTTGCTGGTAAGGCGTCGGGTGGGCACGCGTGAGTGCTCCGTCAAAATCCCAGACGAGGCCAATCCGATAAATGTCTTCATTTTCGGGCTTCTCAGGATTGACAACCAACGTGAGGTCTTCATTTCCGCGGGTCACGCCGAGCGTGACCGGAGCCGCGCCATTGGTTTTCAACATATCGCTGACCTGCATCATGCTGATGAGTGGCGTTCCATTTGCGGTGGTAATTAGATCTCCGCTTTGCAATCCGGCATCCGCTGCCGGACCTCCGGCGATGACGCTCGCGATTTTTGGTGTCATCGCGGGGGCGACTCCAATCGAACGGAGATTTTTGCGCCCCCATCCCTCGCGCTGCGGGATCGTCGGCGTGACATCAAACTCCATCGCCTCCCCTGCCCTGTCAACTCCGACGCGGACGGATGGAGTCTCGCTGCGAGCGATGTTCCAGACCACACTGGCGCGCGCATTTCCCGCGGGTCCAAATTGTGTGATCGGCACGCCATTGATTGAATCAATTCGATCGCCCGCCTCAAGACCAGCGGTGGCAGCAGGGCTCTCGGGAACGACAAATCCGACGCGGGTCGTGAGCTCAGCCTCGCTGACCGGACGCCCGACAATCCAGACGACCACTGCAAACAAAATCGCCAGACCAAAACTGAATGCAGGGCCCGCAAACGCGACGATGATCTTATCGATCGGCTTGATAGGCGGATACGCGGTCCGATCATTTTCAACATCGCCTTCCAGCATCTCCATCGGCGCGAGTTGCGGGATGGCAACAAACCCTCCTGCCGGGATCGAGCCCAGGCTATATTCCACACCACGGATCGTTTTTTTCCAAATCGGCTTGCCAAACCAGATCGCAAATTTCTCAACAACCAATCCCCGCCAGCGGGCGGCAAGGTAGTGCCCCAGCTCATGCACGAGGATCATGAGGTTAAAGATTAAAACCACTTCAATGCAAATGAAGGCAAACTTTAGAATGTCGAGTATCATGAGGTATTAGGAATTCAGGGCTGTTGGCCACTAGAGAATGCGCACGCCGGGACGAAAAGCAAATGGGAATGCAATTTCCTGCGCTGCTCAGTCGGCCAAAATCTCTTGTTCGGAGAGGACTTGGTTGGGTTCGCGGCGGGAGCCCCAGATGATTTGCTGGGGACGACGCACGAGGCTCTCTGCAAGCGTCTTGGCGTGCGCCGACGTGATTCGAAGATCTGTGATGGCACGCTCAAGCTGCACGGTCGTGCGATTGACGGGCTCTGCGTTATCGCGAATCACCTTCTCAGCCTGTGCTGCAAACCGATCCAGCGTTGCGGCAGCAGCTTGGAGGTCATTGATGAGCTTCTCAAGCGTCGGCGCGGTGTCATCTACCATCGTGCCCACTCTCGTCACGACTCGCGAAGTATCGGAAATCAACACGTCTCCGAGTCCGATGACCTGGATGCCGTCCCCAACAAGCTGGTCGGCATTTTTCAGCACCCCCTGCGCTTGGGTGACCGTGGTCCCGATCTGCTCCATCAACCTGGGCAGATCCAGGAAAATATTCCCCGCCCCACCATCCGGAAATCCAGAAATGATGCTGCGCAGGCTGGCCAGCGAGGTCGCCACTTCTGCGGATAGAGCATCGAATGTCGTGGGCGCAACGCCGTTGAGAACGGCGTCGGCAGGCAGCGGCACCGAAGTGGCCGCTCCCGGAGTGATAAGAACAAATTTGTCGGCGAGGATGGTATCTGCCGCCAGCGATGCAAAGGCTCCCTGAGTGAGTTCAGGAACACGCGGATTGAGAGCCAGCGAGATTTCAACAGTGTGCCCGGGATTGGGCAGCGCTGCCCGCTCGGCAGGAGTTAACATCCGGATGGACGCAACCTCTCCGGCGATGGCCCCCGCATATTTGACGGGGGAGTTCACACGGATGCCAGTGACGTCCGGAAAAACCGCTGTGACGATGCGCGTATTGCTGCGAAAGGGATTGCCTCCAATGGCGAGCGCCAGCGCGCCAAGCAGAATCACGCTGCAAATAATGACAGCCAATGTGATCAGCAATTCGCTACGGTGGGATGAGAGAATCATGAAATTTGAAGAAAGCTGCCCGCCGGACCTCCGTTCTGTCTAGGCAAATATGTGATTATGCCTGCGGAATATTATCCGGAGGGTGTTACGTTTTCGGTCCCCCCGGCACGCCCCATCAGCCGGTCAAGGTATTCATTCTTTGCCATGCGCATCGGCACGGGACCGTCTGCTTCACCGCGGATAAACTGCTGCACAGCTGGGTCCGGGTGGTCACGGATCTCGTCCGGAGTGCCCATGGCGATGATTTCCCCTTGCCGTTCGCCCGTGCCAAGCATGATCATTTTGGTTCCAATCCGGAACGCGCTCACCATGTCGTGCGTGACAACGACAGCGGTCATGTCGAGTTTTCTGGTAAGGTCGAGTGTGAGTTGGTCAATCACAGCCGTCATGATCGGATCCAGCCCGGACGTCGGTTCATCGCTGAATAATAACTCAGGGTCCAGTGCGACAGCGCGCGCGAGACCGACCCGCTTCCGCATACCGCCGCTGAGTTCTGAGGGTTTCATATGCTCGAAACCCGTGAGTCCGACGAGTTCCAGCTTCATTTTCACCACGAGTTCCACAATGGACGGATCGACCCGGCTGTTCTCCAATAGCGGGAGTGCGATATTTTCACCCACTGTGAGCGATTGCAAGAGTGCGCCAAACTGAAAATTCATCCCAAAGCGCGCCCGGATTCGGTCAAACTCTTTCGGGGTCATGGTGGTGATTTCCTCGCCGAAGATCTTCACCGATCCACTGGTTGGTTTTACGCTTCCGATAATGTGGCGCAGGACGGTGCTCTTACCGCATCCGCTGGCGCCTATGATAATTAGCGTATCGCCTCTATGGACCGAGAACGATATCCCATTAAGGACTACGCGGTTCCCGAACTTCCGCGCAAGGTCCCGGACTTCAATGACGGGTTCGGCGGAATCAGTCATTTGCGGGTGGTCGCATCAGCGCCAGAACAGGAAACTGCAGGCAATCAAGAGCACACCGTAAAAAACACCTGCCACCGCTGCCAAACGAAAAATCCCAGCCCGCGACGTGATCCATGCCAGGACGTCGCGCAACAAATAAGGCATGCCCACCAGGAACAACCCGATCAGGATCCAGACGTACGCAAGCGCGACAATAAACAAACGGGAAACTGGCTCCTGCAAGTAAGCGGCGCTCAGAACCGGCTCTGCGGCGAGGAGCGCGAGCGTACCAAGAGCACGCACGGAGAGAAATTCATCCACAAAGAGCCATGCCAAAACAGCACCCACGGGAACCGCGATCTGCAACATCGGTTTGAGATGAGAGAATTCGCCAAGATCAGCGACACCGATAAGCCAGTAAGACCAAGTAGCGGCCATCACGAGTAAGATGCGACCATTCAGCACCGACCGTGGAAAGGCGCGGAGAAAGCGTCCCGTGCCGACCGGATTCGCAAGCGCAACGGCGTGAATAATGACAAGGAAAGCGCCGACAACGATGCCGACTTGGGTGAGAGAGAAGGGGTAGATCATCTATACAGCATTCGCGGAAGATGGTCGATAGCTCGTCCACAACTCATTGTCGAGCGCTAGTGTCGCTGCCGCGACCTCAGACTGTTTTTTGCTCCGGCCCACTCCGCGGGCAAGTTCGATCTCCTCCCAGAGCACCCGACACTGAAACGTCTTCTGGTGCTCGGGGCCTGTCTGCGATAGAATTTCGTAGACAGGCGCCTTGGGAGCGATGGACTGGAGCAGTTCTTGCAGGCGTCCTTTAGGATTGATCTCTTCCGGCTTGAGCACCATCTCCGCAAAATCAGCCGCCGCCTCACGCACAATAAAATCCCGCACCACGGCGTATCCCCCGTCGAGATACAGCGCGCCGATCAGTGCTTCAAACGCATCACTTAACGTGGACGCACGCACCCTTCCGCCACTGGAATCCTCGCCACGTCCCATCATGAGGTACGCGCCCAATCCGATGCCATCCGCATGATTTTTGAGCCCGGATCGAGACACGACCCGCGTGCGGAGTTTGGTAAGTGTGCCCTCGCTGAAATCGGGAAACATCTTATATAGATGCTCGGTGACGACGAGTTGGAGCACTGAGTCGCCCAGAAATTCCAGTCGCTGGTTATCAAACGAGTAGTTTTTCCGTTCCAGCGAGATGCTGGAGTGGGTAAGTGCTTCGGCCAGTAGGAGCGAGTTCCGAAATTTGTAGCCGATCCGCTCCTCGAGTGGATTCATGAGTGCTCGGGGAATCTGGTGCGGGACGGCTGATTGCATACTTATAGGTGAATTACAAGAGATTTGGCGTGGACTTGGTCAGAGCCCCCGCTTGGCAAACTAAAATGCCAAATCACGCCCCGATGCGCAATCCCATATCGACCCATGGGATTTTTCCTTTTCTTCCGGCAGCAACTGCTGTTTTACTTCCTTTCTAAGATGTCCGAATCCGCAGCTGACTTTCCCATGCCGAAATACCGGCGTATTGTTTTAAAAATCAGCGGTGAGGCATTGCGTGAAGTTGGCAGCAAGGACAATATCGCGCCGCAGATCGTCAACGACATGGCGAGGCAAATCGCAGAGGTCCGCGCGCTGGGAGTTGAGATCGCGGTCGTCGTTGGCGGAGGCAACATCTGGCGGGGCTTGGCAGCAAGCCACCGCGGGATGAACCGCACCACGGCGGACTACATGGGGATGCTGGCAACCGTGATCAATGGCATGGCCCTGATGAGCGCACTTGAGGACATCGGCGTTACAGTCCGCGTGCAGACAGCGATTGAAATGAACAACGTCGCAGAGCCATTTATTCTGCGACGCGCGACCCGGCACTTGGAACTTGGGCACGTCGTTATCTTTGTCGCAGGGACGGGCAATCCATTTTTCTCCACCGACACGACGGCTGCCCTCCGCGCCAATGAGATTGGAGCTCAGGTGATATTGAAGGCAACCAAGGTGGACGGGATCTACGACTCCGATCCATTCAAAAACCCGGATGCGCAAAAGTTTGACCACATCACGTATAGCGAAGCGCTCTCGCGCCGTCTGCAAGTGATGGATTCGACGGCATTCAGCCTCTGTATGGACAACCGGATGCCGATTATTGTATTCAATATGGCTGATCCGGAAAATGTCCGTCGCGCCGTAATCGGCGAAGCGGTCGGGACGCTTGTCTCAGAGTCCGAGGAAAATCTCCCATCATGAGTTACGAATTACCATTATTTGAAGCAGAGGAATCCATGGACAAAGCCGTGGAATTCCTTACCCACGAATTTGCTGCCATCCGGACGGGCAAGGCATCGACCGCGCTGGTTGAGAATCTCGATGTCCAAGCATACGGCACGACCATGAAGCTGAAGCAAGTGGCCATGATTTCAGCACCAGAACCCCGGCTCGTGGTCATCCAACCCTTCGACGCCTCCACCATTCGAGACTGCGAGCGGGCAATCCATGAGTCCCGGCTCGGGATCAGCCCCGTCGTGGACGGCAAGCTCATCCGCCTCCCGATTCCAGAACTCTCCGAAGAACGCCGCCGCGACCTGGTCAAAACGGTTAAGAAAATTGCAGAGGAATCCCGGGTGCGCCTGCGCTCATGTCGACGCGATGCCATGGAGTCCGTCAAAAAACTGCAAAAAGCCGGTGACATTTCCGAGGACGACCAGCGGGTGGCAGAGACAGAGATTCAAAAATTAACAGATAAATATGTGGTATCCGTGGAAACACACGTGAATGCCAAAGAAGCGGAGATCATGCGCGTGTGATGACGAAGACCAAATCCCTTATTTTCCTCCTTCTGCTGGCGCTCGTCGTCGGCGGCGCTGCTTACGCTCGCGTCGTGCGGCCTGCTCCGGATTTTTCCTGGGCGGCGTTGGATGGTTCCAACCGGACACTCTCGAGCTTGGCCGGCCAACCTGTGATGCTCTTGATCGCACCCTCGCCTCAAGACCGCCGGTTTCGCGCCCAGTTGCGCGAGCTTCAGTCCGCCTATCAGCGGATCGCTGCGCAACGCATGATCACGATGGCAGCTTTCACATCAGACACCGGGCGGGTGGAATCGAATATTCCGGTCGTCGTGGCTGCTGACGGCCCTCGCATCGCGTTCCTGTACGAGGTGCCCGAAGGATTCTCGGTTGTAATGATTGGCCCCGACGGCAATTTGGATTACATCACCAACAAAGTGATCCCAGCACAACGCATTCTCGATATCATCGACTCAAGCTTCGCCCGACAGGACTACCTCCGCCAGCCGTAGAGAGTGAAATTTTCGAGCGTATCCACCACTGGGATGCGCTTTCGACCTGCGCGACGCCCGGCGATGATTTCCAGATTCCGTTCCCAGGAGATTCCTGATTACTTCTCGTTCAGCCCGACTGATCCCAATGCCAAAAGACCCATCCATCCGCAAAATCCTCCTCATTGGCTCCGGCCCGATCGTCATCGGACAAGGTTGCGAATTCGACTACTCCGGCGTCCAAGCCTGCAAGGCGCTCGCTGAGGAAGGATACGAGGTTATGCTCGTGAACTCCAATCCTGCCACGATAATGACGGATCCCGAGTTTGCTGACCGCACATTCATTGAGCCGATCACTCCGGAGGTCGTGGAAAAAATCATCGCCCGCGAGAAACCAGATGCTTTGCTTCCGACGCTCGGCGGGCAGACCGCGCTCAATTGCGCGATGAGCTTGTTCAAAAGCGGTGCCTTGGAACGTCACAACGTTCGCATGATTGGCGCTAATGCGGACGCCATCAATCGCGGTGAAAATCGGCAACTTTTCAAAGATATCATGATCGAAATCGGCCTTGATGTGCCGATCTCGGGAACCGCGCATTCGATGGAGGAAGCGAATGCCGTCCTTGAGCACATCGGCACATTTCCGCTTATTATCCGACCAGCATTCACGCTCGGTGGAGCGGGTGGAGGCATCGCTTACAACCGCGAGGAGTTCGAAGAAATCGTCCGTCGCGGCATTGACCTGTCCCCGACAGATGAGGTCCTCATCGAGGAGTCGCTGCTTGGTTGGAAAGAGTACGAGATGGAAGTGATGCGCGACCGCGCAGACAACTGCGTCGTGATTTGCTCGATCGAAAATTTTGACCCGATGGGCGTGCACACTGGTGATTCCATCACGGTCGCACCGATCCAGACACTCACCGACAAAGAATACCAATCGATGCGCGACGCATCGTTTGCAATTATTCGCGCCGTCGGCGTGGAGACTGGCGGATCGAATATCCAGTTTGCCATTGAGCCGCAGACTGGTCGCATGATCGTAATCGAGATGAACCCCCGGGTGTCACGCTCGTCCGCCTTGGCATCCAAGGCGACCGGATTTCCCATCGCCAAGATTGCGGCGAAGCTTGCGGTGGGATACACGCTGGACGAATTACAAAACGACATCACCCGTGAGACACCGGCGTGTTTTGAACCGACGATCGACTATGTGGTGACCAAGATCCCGCGGTTCACGTTTGAAAAGTTCCCGATGGCTGACGCCACGCTCACGACACAAATGAAGAGCGTCGGCGAGGCGATGGCCATTGGACGAACCTTCAAGGAGTCGCTGCAGAAAGCGCTTCGGTCGCTGGAGACCGGCCGCTTTGGGTTGGGAGCAGACGGCAAAGATGCAGTGCCGTTAAACGAGGACGGAAATCCGGACCTGCCATTGATCGAACAATGGCTTCGGATCCCGAGCACGACGCGCATTTTCGCGATTCGCCTCGCCTTCCTGGCAGGCATGGACGTCGATCAAATTCATTCGCATTGCGCTGTGGATCCCTGGTTCCTTCATAACATGCGCCAGATCGTCGAAGAGGAACTGCGGATTCAGGACTCAGGCGCTGGCGTATTTGCCGATGCGGCGAGCGGCACAAGTCCGGACGAGACGGTTCACACGCTGCGACGCTGGAAGAAACTTGGCTTCTCCGATCGGCAGCTCGCGCACCTCACAAATCAGACTGAGGACGCCGTGCGCGCGGCTCGTAAGGCAATCGGGGTGACGCCCACCTACCGGCTCGTAGACACCTGCGCCGCGGAGTTTGAAGCGCAGACTCCGTATTACTACTCCACGTATGGCGATGAGGACGAAACACGCCCCAGTGAAAAGAAAAAGGTAATGATCCTCGGCGGAGGTCCTAACCGAATCGGCCAGGGCATCGAATTTGACTACTGCTGTGTCCATGCTGCATTCGCCCTTAGGGAAGAAGGTTGGGAAACCATCATGGTCAACTCGAATCCGGAAACCGTATCGACCGACTATGACACGAGCGACAAGTTGTTTTTCGAGCCGCTCACGTTGGAGGACGTCTTAAACATTTACGAGCGTGAGCAGTGCGACGCTGTGATTGTGCAGTTCGGAGGCCAAACCCCGTTGAACCTCGCGGCCGCGCTGCAGAAGCACGGATGCAACATCATCGGCACTCAACCAAAGAGTATTCAAATGGCGGAGGATCGGAAACATTTTGCTGCGATGCTCGACAAACTCGGCCTCCAGCAAACACCCGGCGGGACAGCGATCACCGAAGATGAAGCCGCTGCTGTCGCAAGCCGCATCGGGTTTCCTGTGCTCGTCCGGCCATCGTTCGTGCTCGGCGGGCGCGCAATGGAAATTGTTTACTCCGAAGACGACCTGCGCAAATACATCAGAAATTCCACAGAAGTAAGTCCGGACCGCCCCATTCTGGTGGATCGGTTTCTTGAGGATGCAACGGAAGTCGATGTCGATTGTATCACCGACGGCACGGACTGTGTGATCGGTGGAATCATGGAGCACATCGAGCAGGCCGGCATCCATAGCGGTGACAGCGCCTGCGTGATCCCGTCGTTTTCGCTATCGGATGGCGTGCTGAAAAAAATTAAGTCGGCCACGCGAGATATGGCACGTGAACTCGAAGTCTGCGGCCTGATGAACGTCCAGTTCGCGGTGAAGGACGAGGAGGTATATATCCTTGAGGTGAATCCCCGCGCCTCCCGCACCGCTCCCTTTGTGTCGAAAGCGATAGGCATTCCCCTCCCAAAGCTTGCAGCCAAGATCATGGCTGGTCGGACGCTTGCGGAGCTTGGATTTACGGAGGAGATCATTCCCAAGCATTTTTCGGTAAAAGAGGCTGTCTTCCCATTTATCAAGTTCCCCGGCATCGACATTTCCCTCGGACCAGAAATGAAGTCCACGGGCGAGGTCATGGGTATCGACAGCGATTTTGGATGGGCTTATGCCAAGGCTCAAATGTCTGCCCAACCCGCGCTTCCTGATTCGGGTAACGTGTTCATCAGCGTTAGAGATTCCGACAAACAGTCCATCGTCGACGTGGCGAGGGACTTTGTGGACTTGGGATTCGAACTTTACGTAACCGCAGGAACCGGAGCCGCGCTGGCCGCCGCCGGGATCAGTGCAAAGCCATTATTCCGCTTAAGCGAAGGCCGCCCGAACGTCCTCGACATGATCAAAAATCGGGAGATCCAGTTTATTATCAACACGCCCAGCGGACAGCAACCGCGGAAAGACGAGGTTGTTATCCGAAGCGCCGCAGTTGCAAACCGTATCGCGACCATGACAACAGTCCGCGGAGCCCGCGCCAGCGTGGACGCCATTCGCGCCACACGCACCCGACCACTTACCGTCAAGTGTCTCCAGGAATACCACCAAGAGATTCTGTCACAATCTCCCGGGCAGCCAGCGTAGGGGATAATTCATCGAGGCGAATGCAAACCGGCCGATGGCGTGGATCAATCGCGGGCTTGCTTTCCCGGTAAATTAGACGAAATTTTTCTATCATAACTATGTTTGGAACCTCCTTAACCCAAATCATTATCCGTAGTTTCGCAGCAGCGCTGACCCTCGGGGTTGGCATCTATTTCTGCGTCACCAGCCAAGCATTGGATGTCTCACCCAAAACCGGCGTAGTGATGAACCTCCCGGAGACACTCGCGGGACTGGAGGGCTTGAAGCAAGATGTCACCGAAGCGGAGCGAGTGATCCTTCCAGCGGACACGGAATTCGCAAAAATGTCCTACGACAACAAGCACGAACTCCGTTTGAACGCACAGATCGTGCTTGCGGGAGCCGAAAAGCGCAGCATCCACCGGCCCGAAGTCTGCCTGCCGGGTCAGGGATGGACCATCAAATCCAGCGAAACAGTAAAGGTTCCGATGACCAATGGCGGAGACCTCAGTGTCACGATGCTGACGATTTCAATTCCCGTAAGAGTCGGAAATGAAACTCGTGAGCTGACCCAGTTTTTCTCCTATTGGTTTGTCGGCTACGGCACCACCACCCCGAGCCATCTCGTCCGGATCGCAAAGACCAATCTCGACGTCCTCCTGCACAATACCAATCATCGATGGGCCTATGTCATCGTGAGTGCTCCTGTGTTAGCAGGATTTGTGCCGGGCGGAAAAGATGCGCCTGAAACCAAGGCCTTCTTGCTCGATGCCATCCAGGAGTTGGCTCCGCAAATCATGAAGTCCGAAAAACCTCCCGAAATCGCGCAAACTACAACTGCGCAATAGGAGTCCAAAGATTCGTGCGGAGTCCCTCGGAGGGATTCCGGTTTGCCGGGGGGATATCCAAGAGCGAAATTCGGCCTTCGCGTGCATATTCTTGCATCCTGATGGTTATCGAATTGATCTGAAAGCTCATGGCGATTCCCTTGCTGCAGCGTTCTGCAAACGCCAGCGCAATCCGGTGCCACGGCGGCGGACTTGGTGATTTCGGACGGCTGCTGAGAGGGCCTTTTTTTGTCCGATGAGAATGACGAGTTTCCGCCCGCGGGTGATACCGGTGTAAAGCAGGTTACGCTGGAGCAGGACATACTGCTCCATGGCCAACGGGATGATCACGCACGGAAACTCGGACCCCTGGCTTTTGTGAACAGTGATCGCAAACGCGGGCTCGACCTCATCGAGTTCACCGAAATCATACGTCACCCGACGCCCATCGAAGTCGATACGGACCTCGCGGTCATCAAGGGAAATGGCACGGATCACGCCGATATCCCCGTTGAAGACATCCTTGTCGTAGTTATTGCGGGTCTGGATGACTTTGTCGCCGGCGCGAAAGGAAATCCCAAATCGGTCCACCGCAGGCCCCGCGGATCCATTTAATGCGGCTTGCAAGCGTTCGTTGAGGTTGCGCACCCCCAGCGTGCCGCGATTCATGGGCGTGAGCACCTGGATGTCCTGAAGCGGATCAAATCCGAACTTGGCAGGGATGCGCCGTGCCACGAGATCCACCAAGGTGTCGGCGGCCGCTGATGGCTCATCGCGTTCGATAAAGAAAAAGTCGGCATCCTCAGGCGCGGGATCGTCTATAGCGGGAATATGGCCTGCATTGACCTCATGCGCGGCCTGTACGATGAGGCTGGCTCCCGCCTGACGAAACACGACGTCCAGTCGCTCGCATGGCACGACAGCGCTTGCGATCAAATCCCGGAGCACCAGCCCGGGCCCCACGCTGGGCAATTGGTCAGGATCTCCCACGAGCAGAAGATTCGCGCGTCGGGGGAGCGCACGCAGAAACTTTGCCATCAGCGGAACGTCCACCATCGACACTTCGTCCATGACGAACAAATCGCCCACAAGCGGATGGGATTCGTCGCGTTGAAATCCTCCGCCGGCACGTGGCTCGAGTAACCGATGGATCGTGCGCGCTTCCAGACCGGTGGATTCATTAAGGCGTTTAGCGGCACGTCCCGTCGGAGCGCAGAGCACACACTGGACGCCTTTTGCACCGAGGATCTTCAGGATCGAGTTGACCAAGGTCGTTTTGCCGACGCCGGGACCACCGGTGATGATGGCGAATCCGGAGTGAATCACCATGCGGAGCGCTCGCACTTGGCTCTCTGCAAGTATTTTGCCGGTTTTCTTTTGCACCCACTCCAGCGCCTTGGGCAGATCGATTGCCGGATAACCAGTGCCCGCGCGGTCGGCGAGGGTCCGCAACCGGTCCGCGATGAGCTGCTCAGCAGTGCGAATACTTGGCAGATAGACCATGGCGTTTCCCTCGATCTCCTCGGCTGCCAATTCTCCACGCGCGATCTCCGCATCCAGAACCGAGGCGGCGAGGTCCTCACCAATTTCCAACAACCGCGCAGCGGCATCACCCAGCGCGGCACGCGGGACGCAGCAATGGCCGTCTGCAGCAGCCTCATCCAGTGCGTGCGCAAGCCCCGCGCGCACCCGCAACACCGACTCCCGCTCGACGCCAAGACGCATCGCAATCGCATCGGCAGATTTGAATCCAATTCCGTAGATTTCCCGCGCGAGGCAATAAGGATCCATCCGGATCCGCTCAATTGCCATTTCGCCAAACGTCCGGTAAATCCGGACCGCACGAGAGGTGCTGATCCCATGGGCGTGCAGGAAGACCATGATTTCGCGGACCTGGCGTTGCTCTGCCCACGCCTCCTTGATGCGCTGACGGCGTTCCCGTCCGATCCCATCCACTTCCTGAAGGCGGGCGCTTTCTTTTTCAATGACATCAAAAACATCCCGTCCAAATTTTGCGACAAGCTTCTGGGCATACACCGGACCGATCCCCTTGATCATGCCGCTGGCGAGGTATTTTTGAATCCCCTCGATCGAATCCGGCGGCTGGGTCTGGATGTTGGAGGCCTTGAGCTGACGCCCATGCTCACGATCAAAAATCCACTGTCCCTCAGCAGTGATCCACTCGCCAGCGGATACGGTGGCGAGTGCTCCGATGACAGTGACCAAGTCCCGCTGTCCTTGGACCTGCACCTTAAGCACAGCAAATCCGGTGTCCTCATTGTGAAAGGTCACGCGTTCTATGAGTCCGCGCAGGGCATCCCCGTGTGGCAGCCGATCCCTGGGAGCGACGGTGGAATCGGAATCGTTCATGCGGCGCAGATGACGGAACTTTTTTTACGTTGGACGCAAGGGACGTGCTTTCCCCTCGCCTGCTTGTGAGCAAAACGGAATTTCTTTTGTGGCACAATGCAATTCAGAGTTCCTGCCCACAGACATTGGGATCTCAAGGCGGGATTTGTTATCCGCAAAGTTTCAGTATTGCGCGCAGGTGGAAATTGGAATACCGAAGGGGCCAATATGCGAATTTTAATCACTGGCGGCGCGGGCTTTTTGGGATCTCACTTATCAGAAAGACTCATTGACGCCGGACACGAAGTCATCTGTCTCGACAACTTTTTTACCGGCCGGAGAAACAACATCCTTCACCTGCTTGACAACCCCCGGTTCGAACTCATGCGTCACGATGTGATCGATCCGTTCAAACTCGAGGTCGATCAGATCTACAACCTCGCCTGTCCTGCCTCGCCACCGCATTATCAATTTAATCCGATTAAGACGACCAAGACATCCGTAATGGGCGCGATCAATTGCCTCGGCCTCGCAAAACGTGTGAGGGCACGCGTGTTCCAGGCGTCCACGTCCGAAGTCTATGGCGATCCGGAAGTTCATCCGCAGTCGGAAGACTACTGGGGCCACGTGAATCCCATCGGCCGCCGCTCCTGCTACGACGAGGGCAAGCGCTGCGCCGAAACTCTCTTTTTTGACTATCATCGCGAGAACGGCGTGGATATTCGCGTCATCCGGATTTTCAACACCTATGGCCCACGGATGCTCCCGGACGACGGGCGCGTCGTTTCCAATTTCATTGTGCAGGCGCTCAGGGGCGAGGATCTCACTGTTTACGGTGACGGCACGCAGACGCGGTCATTTTGTTTTGTGGATGACCTGATCGAGGGATTCATCCGATTCATGAATCAAGAGGAAATCGTCGGCCCAATGAACCTGGGTAATCCTGGTGAATTCACGATGCTGGAACTCGCCGAAAAAGTGCTCAGCCAGGTCGGTGGAAAATCGAAAATCGTCCACCGCGACCTCCCGGCTGATGACCCCAAGCAGCGGCGTCCTGATATCTCTCTGGCGAAGCGAGTGCTGAACTGGGAGCCGCAGGTGCCGTTGGATTCGGGCCTCGAAAAAACCATCGCTTACTTCCGCAAATCGATCGCCGCGTGACCTGATGACAAGATCCATCTCCGAAATCCGCACGGCGACACTCGCCGGATCTGAATCTGCTGAAATACACGTGCAGATTGAGGAGCTCCGTAAAAAGGAGGGCAGCAATGGCAAGCCGTTTTGGGAGCTCAAAATGCGCGATGGATCGGATGCGCTCACGCTGCGCGTCTGGTTAGACACACCGAATTTCCGGATCTGCGACACGCTCGCTAACGGCGAATGTATCGCAGTCACCGGCGAATTTTATCAGAATGGCAGCTATGGAATGGATTCCAAGCGCTGGGAAATCCGCCGTCTGCAGCCGGGTGAACGCGAGATCCTCTTCGCGGGATCCAGCGCAGAACGGGCGGCGATTGGTGCCGATTATAAGTTTCTGGAAGAAACCGCCGCCCAGATCTCAGATCCCCGCTTGCTGGCGCTGGCAGTCCGTTTTTTTGAGGTGCACGGTGCGCGGTTTCAGCGCGCTGCCGCAGCCCGCGTGAACCACCACGCCCGCCGGGGCGGATTGGTAAACCACACCGCGCAAATGATGCGTTCCGGTCTCGCACTCGCGCACGTGTATTCCCAGCTCAATCACGATCTCCTTACCGCTGGCATTCTTTTTCACGACATCGGCAAGCTTTGGGAAACTTGTCCGCCAGAGGAAGGATTCAGTATCGGTCACGACGTGCATGGAGAATTAATGGGGCACATTTCAATCGGCGTCGAAGTCATCAACGCCATCTGGCGTGAGTTGCCAAAAGACGATTGGCAGGAACTCACACCATCGTCGGAATCCGTGCGCCTTCACCTGATTCACCTGATTCTATCGCATCATGGCGAACTGGAATACGGCTCACCGATAATGCCCAAAACTCCCGAGGCGATAGCGTTGCACTTTATCGATAACTTGGACGCGCGGCTGGAGATGCTATTTTCCGGATATGCCACAGTGCCTGAAGTGGCTCCCGGGATTCATGACCGCATCCGACCGCTGAATATCAACCCCGTGGCACCGCTCGCCGCCTTCAACGCCGCCGGGAACCCGACGCCCTGATCTGTCGGCGAAACTCACGAGGACTGAGCCCGGTCCATCGCTTGAAGGCGGCAGAAAACCGCTCCGGTTCCGGATAGCCGCAGAGCGCACCGATCCGCTCCACGGCGAGGTCCTCGGATTTTAGCAGGCGTTCCGCTTCCCGTCGTCGGACACCTGCGATGAGCGCCCCGGGGGATACCCCATGCTCCTCGCGGGTTGCAATTTCCAATGATCGGCGCGACACCCCGGCCGCGCGCGCGAGATCGTCGACTTGGATCGCCTCCGCAAAATGCGACTCGGCAAATGCAACCGCCCGACTCACGCCCAGCGGCAGACGCAGACTGCTCTCCCGCTCAATCAGACGCGCAGGAAAAAAAACATCGCCGGGGTTTCGCGTGCGCGGATCGGCCAGCATCCTCGCCATCAAATCCGCAGCTGCTCGACCGATGGCACGGTTCGGCAATTCGTAACTGGAGATCCGGACCCCTGCAAAAATCGATTCCATTCGCTGGTTCCCGATGCCGATGACCGCGACATCATTGGGTACCTTCAAGTCCAAATTTCGGGCGGCCATGACGACCATACGAGCCAGTCGGTCTGAAGCAGCAACCACACCACACGGACGAGTCATCGCGGCAAGCCACGTCTGCAATAGAGGCAATGTCGCGACCGTAGTCTCGCAGATCGTGATGCCAGCAAGCCCGGGGTGGGAGCCGGCGCCGAGGCGAATTTGTTGGCTCGCATCTTGTCCAGTGATGCCCACTAGTCCGATCTCGCGTGATGCATTGCGAAGCAGCGCATCCACGGCATCATGGCCCATCTGATGAAAATCCGCTCCGATGTTTGCACTTACCGATAGCCGGGATCCTTGGGCAAGCTGCACGATTCGAACCCCCCGGACGCGGAGATTATCCACCCAGGCATCACTCACAAAATCTCCGATCGCACCCGCCAACTCGCCGGTCTCAGCGAGCCGTCTCAACGGCGTCTCGTAACCTCCGGAAAGCACGACCACATCCCACCCACCTGCCCCCGCGCGTATGCCGTCAAGCATTTCGAACTCAAGTTCCGACGGACTCGCCATGGCCACAGCAATCAAAGGTTTTTGCTGACGGCGGCGCACATCGTCGTCTGCTGAAAAACTAGCCTCTGCACTGAGTCCCCGCGTCATACGCATATTCATAAGTTTGATTTACGCAACTACGCAAGGACATCTCACTTGAAAAATGCAAATGTTGTTTTTATGAAACGCGCACTCATCACAGGCATCACCGGTCAGGACGGATCTTATCTTGCAGAGCTCCTCCTCGAAAAAGGCTACGAAGTTCACGGAGTGATCCGGAGGGCATCAACATTTAATACTTCCCGGATCGATCACCTCTACAACGACCCGCATGTCCACGGGACACGGCTATTTTTGCATTACGGGGATTTGGCAGATTCCGTGCAGATGGTGAAGCTGCTGTATTCGTTGAAGCCGGACGAAATCTACAATTTGGGAGCACAGAGCCATGTGCGCGTATCTTTTGACATTCCAGAATATACCGGGGATGTGGATGGGTTGGGATCGGTCCGCATCCTGGAAGCGATCCGTGAGGCGGGATTAGTGAAAAAGTGCCGCTACTACCAAGCATCGTCATCCGAAATGTTTGGGAAGGTGCTGGAAGTACCGCAGACTGAGACGACACCCTTCTGGCCCCGCTCGCCCTACGGCTGCGCGAAAGTCTATGCGTATTGGCTCACAGTGAACTACCGGGAGTCCTACAACTTGCACGCGTCGAACGGGATTTTGTTCAACCACGAAAGCCCGAGACGCGGCGAGACATTTGTAACCCGTAAGATCACACGTGCCGCAACCCGTATTAAAATGGGGCTTCAGGACTCGCTGTATCTTGGCAATTTGGATGCCCAGCGCGACTGGGGGTATGCGAAGGAATATGTCGAGATGATGTGGATCATGCTCCAGCAGGACAACCCGGATGACTACGTGGTAGCAACGAACGAAATGCATACGGTGAAGGAATTTTGCCAGGAGACATTTGCGCTCGTTGGCCTAGATTGGGAGAAGTATGTGAGATACGACGAGCGTTACGAGCGCCCGGCGGAGGTGGAATTGCTCATTGGCAACCCGGAAAAGGCACGTAAACAACTCGGCTGGGAACCGAAAGTGAAGTTCAAAGAACTCGTCAAAATCATGGTTGAATCTGATCTGGAGTTGGCGCGGCATGAAGTCGCATTCAACGAAGCCACCGCGGCGATTAAAAGATAACTCAAAGCATCGATTCATGACATTGCAGACTGAAACGAAGATCTATGTGGCTGGGCACCGTGGGATGGTGGGGTCCGCCCTCGTGCGGGCTCTCGACCAACACGGATGCCAAAATGTGATTGTCCGCACGCGCAGCGAGTTAGACCTCTGCGAAAGCGCTGAGGTAAGAGAGTTTTATGCTTCGGAATCACCGGACGTGGTCGTGGTCGCCGCAGCACGGGTCGGCGGGATTTTTGCAAATTCCACGTATCCCGCGGAATTCCTGCATGAAAATCTGGCGTCTGCGCACAATCTGATCCACGAAGCATGGAAACACGGGGTCAAACGCCTGCTCTTTTTAGGCAGTTCGTGCATCTACCCACGCGAGGCTCCACAGCCGATGACGGAGGAATGCCTCCTCACGTCACCATTGGAACCCACCAATGAGCCGTATGCGATTGCAAAGATTGCGGGTCTGAAACTCTGTCAATACTATCGCAAACAATATGGCGTTGTATTTCACTCTGCCATGCCGACCAACCTCTACGGTCCCGGCGACAACTACCATCCGGAAAACTCGCACGTCATGGCGGCGCTGATCCGCAGGTTTCACGAGGCTGTGGCATCCGGCGCTGACTCCGTGACACTTTGGGGCAGCGGCACACCGAAGCGGGAGTTTTTGCATGTCGATGACCTGGCTTCAGCATTGATTCTGCTGCTCGAACTCGAGAACCCGCCTGACTGGATCAACGCCGGCTACGGCTCCGACGTTACCATCCGCGAGCTAGCCGAAGTAATCAGCAACGTGACTGGATTTTCCGGTGATCTGAGATGGGATCGCTCGAAACCCGATGGCACGATGCGCAAATTGATGGACAATCAAAAACTATTCTCGCTCGGATGGAAACCCTGCTTCGACCTCGAAGCGGGCGTGCGACACGCCTACGCTGATTTTTTGAAGGGAAACGTGCGCAACTAATCCGGCTGACTAGCGGAGCGACCGCGAGGCGTCACGGGCGGCATCAATAAACGCTCGAAGTAGTCCTGGATCTTTACGCCGGGAGCTGGTGGCAGTTTCCACACCGCTGGCGACATCCACAGCAGCGGGATGCGTGGCCTCCACTGCAGCGCCGACGTTCTGCACGGTGAGCCCGCCTGCGAGGATAATTTTACGATCTGGTTGAGCGTCACGGAATACGCGCGCCTCGGTCCAGTTCACACGATCCCCCGTGCCCCCGTAACCAGCTGCAGTGTATGCATCGAGCAGCAACCACGGAGTCCCATATGCGAGCGCTGCAGTAAGTGTCTCCGCGGACTGCACACGGACTGCACGGATCCATGGTAACAGCGATTGCAAACAATCATCCGGTTGCTCATCCCCGTGAAACTGGATTGCTTCAAACACTCCGCTGTCAACAATGCGATCCAGTAAGTCGGTGGATGGATTTACAACCACAGCGATCCGCGTAATCGGGACATCCTTGAGCCACGACATCGCATCTTCCAGCTCCACATGGCGCTTGGATTTCTCATAAAGGTTGATGCCCACAGCATCAGCACCGGCCGCGACCGTATGAGCTGCATCGGCAGCATTGGTTATCCCGCAAATTTTCACACGGAGGGAATCGGCCTCAAAAAAGCGATCTCGTGCAGGTTTCATGCCTGGAGATAGGATGCCTTGCGACGTGCTTACTTGATCACCCGTGCGTCCGCGCGCTTGATACCCTCGTGATGGGTGATCAATCGGACACGACCGTCACTGGCGCGGAAAAACGAGCTCAGCACAAGGCTCACGAAGCCGACAATAATTGCACCGAAAAACGCGGACCAAAAACCATCCACCACAAATCCCGGCACAACCGAGGAGACAAGCAGCATCAACAACGCATTCACAACAAAGATAAACAGCCCCATGGTTAACAAAATAAATGGCAGGCTGAGGAGGAGGAGCACCGGCCGCACAAAGGCGTTAACAATTCCCAAAAGCAGCGAGGCTCCGAGCAGAACTCCTGTGGATTCATAGCGAATCCCCGGGATGATCAATGCAGCAGCCATCACGGCAATGGTGGTAATTCCCCAACGGATTAAGAATGCGAGCATATCTACAAGCTATTGTGACGGGGAAAATTTAGAAGAATTATTTTGCAATCTCCTACCATAAGTTCCTATTCCGGTAATTGAAGAATTTCATAAAAACCGGAATATCATGCCAAAATCAAAAAAGTCTGAGTCTACCAAATCCGAAAAGCTCAAGGATGTCGCAAAATCCAAGCCGGCCAAAGGTGCCAAGTCGAAACCTACACCGGTCGCACCAGAGCAGAAAAAATCTGCATCGAAATCACCCTCGAAGGAGATCAAGAAGAAGCTCCAAGCAGCAGAGCTGCGTGCCAAGGCCGTGAAGTCAACCAACCCGGCGCCTCCAAAAGCTAAAGCAATCGTGGTGACCACGGAAGAGATCTCGCTGCGCGCGTATTTTATCGCCGAGCGGCGGGAGGCTATGGGCTGGCCCGGTGACTCCGATACCGATTGGATTGAAGCCGAAAAACAAGTGCGGGCTGAAAAATCTGCTTTGTAGAAAATCTTGCGGAGGCCGTCACCGATTTTCGATGCGCACCATCCAGCTCGGAGTGGTGGCAAAGGCATCGGGGCGGTACACCGTCGTCAGGCTCGCGGGAGGACCTGAAAAACTTCCAGCCATCGATGCGCGCAGTTGGTAGTGAAGATTCCACTGTCCGGCGGGGAGGAACGGGATCTGGAAGACCACAGCTTGATCCCGGATCTCCACAAACACGGAAACCGTGTCCCCGGAACTATTCTCCGCCAGAAGGATCTGACCGGACTGGATATCCACAGGTTCTAGTCCAGCAGCCAGCGCATCCCGAAGCTCGACATAGGTCGCATCCTGAGCAGATTCGATCGTAAAGTTTCCCTCAATGCGGGAATTTAGTGGCGTTATATCTCCCTTTTCCCATGCCGTAGTTTGATATTTCCAGCCGTGGAGTAGCGTCGGTGCTGCGTCAAGTTTGAGGATTTCTCGCGAAACCGAAAATGGATTTTCTGCAGAAGCCGCCTTGGGGTTATTGGTGAAGTAGTCTTGGCGAACGGTGATATAAAGAAGATCGTCGCCAGAGCGGGGAATTATCGTAACAACATTGCGGCCTGTTTTCAATAACTCGGTGTTGATCTCAAAAATGGTCGGCACAGCACCGTCCGAGACCGTCGCTAAATCAATCTCACTTCCGTTCACCATCAAATCAAACTTGCCCGGCGGCTGGCTCGCGGATGCGCCCAAGTGCGAATTTAAGCACGCCAGGGCAATGCTCGTCGTTCGGGAGTTTGACCAATGCGGTCCTTGCCGGCTCCGCATCAACCCCGTGATACCTGCAGCGATCAGGGGATTCTCGGGGTCAATGGCTGACAATGCCGAAATAGCAAATGCGGAAACCTCGACGGAATTCTCCATCACCCCGCCGCCGGGCGGCACAGACCAGCGTGCCTCAGCGAGCCCGCCATCGGTTAGCGGTTCTATCTGGGCTGCAGCAGCCACCATTTTTGCCAGCGCGGAGGCCCGCTGGTCTTGACCGAAATAATGGGTCGTCAGTGCAAACAATGCGACTGCATCCGGCGATAATGTCTCCCGACTGTCCCACATCGCGTCCAAAGCGGCAGACTCACCCGCATCTGGCTTTGAGCGTCCCCCACGCGCAACCGAGATCGCATGTAGCATCCACGCACGGGGGCCCGGCGTAAGGCTTGGCTTTTTTAATGCTTCGCGCAACCAGGCAACGGCAGCATCAATCTTATCTTCGCGAATTCCAATTCCCGAGGCTTGGGCATTGCGCAGGCTCCAAACCACGTAGGCAGTCATCCACGCATCCGGTTTTCCGCCCCGGCACCATGCCCAACTTCCATCAGGACGCTGCTGCTCGTAAACCTGCTGGATACCTTTGGAGACGAGCTTCGAGAATACCTCAGCACCTTCGACTGCCGGATCGAGTTCGGGGTTAAGACGCGATGCCAATTGGTTCACAGACACGACGCCATCAGCCAGCGACCCGCTGAGGATCGCCGCAGGAACGAAACGCGCAATCGTTTGCTCAATATTGAGAGGACTCAAGCGTAAGAGTGATGGCAAAGATTCGAACGCTGCGTCTGCCAGTGTGGGAGCGACGGATACAGTCAGTTTTGACGATTCGGCCTCCCGTTTTTCCGGTAACACCGTTGCGATCTCCAAGCTATTTTTGCGAGCAATTTCTGCTGCGAACAAAGATTCCATTCTCCCCTGGTTCAAAATCGGAAGTGGCGATTGCAGCGCATATCCTTTCTCGCCGCTTTGAATATCAAATTTCAAATCCTGCGTTCCTGGAGTCAATGCAACTACCGGCCAGCTCACACCTTGGATCTCGTCCGGTCCCACCCGGAGGTCCCGATTCGCTTTTTCGATACGGAGGTGACCGGCATGCAACTGCGCTTGAACCCGCAAATTGGACCTAGTGCCATTACGAATGCTTGTCTTGATCGACGTTTCATCGCCTTGAATCAGAAATCGCGGCGCCATCATCTCTCCCGCAAGAGGCAACGCGGTTTGCACCTGATCTGTAAAGAATCCAAATCCTTCTCCGCGGGAGGCCACCCAAGCCGCAATGCGCCATTTGGCGATCGCTGCCGGAAAAGAAAACTCTGCGGAGGCCACACCATCGGTATTCGACTGCAATCCCGGTCGCCAGAGGGCAACCGTGCTATGAGATGCGCGCATCGACGGTCTCGCAGTATTCTGAGATCCCTTGATCGGGCGGACGGGAGACCCGCTGAGCGTTTGACCGAAACTACCGCCTGGGATCTCCGTAGCTGGGAAAGCATCGGGATGCGCCGAACGAAACGGCAACACATCACGCAACGCGCGCGTTTCAAACACAGTCTTAATTTCATTCAGTGAACTCGCAAGCGGCACACTCTGCGCACGCAATCCACCATGAAAAATATCGATTGGATCCTCTTGGTTATCCGATGCGAGCGGGCCTGCCGCCGGATCGATGATACCCAACGTGACCTCGCCCTGCACGGGATTTCCATCCCCATCCGTTATCGTGAGCCGCGCCTTTTCAAGCGCTCCGGGGGCCAATGCGGTCGCCAAAGGCTCCATCCGCACATTTAGGCGATTTGCCCAATCGGGAAAACGGATTTCCGCCGTATCCTGAAGAAACTCACCGCTCCGCACCGTAGCAGCTTGCACAAACACATTGGGCGCAAACCGGGGATCATTCTTGAGCTGCACTAGTTTTGCATCACCTACGATATGGATCACCTCAGCACTATACAAATCCTGCCCTGCGCCCACGGTGAACAAGACATCGCGCTGCGTGGTGTCCGTGACGATCAATACATTGACCCCCTCACCCGCGCTCAAAGACTCGGGATTTGCGATAATTTGCAATCCATTCCCTCGGTAAGCCAGCACTTGAGTTGCGGCGCTACTCACCCAGAGCGCTGTCTGGCCGGTGACGGGAGGGCCATTATTATCCGAACTTTCCCAGACAATCCGGAAAAAGCCATCCGTTGCGGAGACAAAGTTAAATACAGCCTCACCAGCGGCATTCGTCGCGAGCGTGGTCCTGCTTACCTCCGTGTCAACGACATCACGAGATCTTCTGGTCCACCCATTTTCGCCCGATGGAGGAAATTGCGTTTGGCGGAGCTGGTCCAGCGCTTCTCCGCTGACCAGTCGCCCATCGGGGGACACCCAGCTTTCCGCCCAAGTCTCACGCCGGATGACAATCACACCCTCCGTACTTACCGGGGTGTCATTTGCATCGTGGGTCCGGATGAAAATCGCTGCCGTTGCATCCGGCAAAACCACCCGTTGTTGCGTCTTCAGAGTGACGAAATACCCGTGCCGCGCGACGACGAAATCCTGTCTTTCGGATAGCTCGCGCCCGGAGGCATCGCGCACGACCACAGCGACGTCATAAACCAAATCCACAGGAGAATCCGGTGGCGTTGGTATCTCAATGATTACGGATCCGTCCGGTGCCGTACGCATTTCATCTTGGCGAATCACGCGAGACTCGGCCATCCCGGCCACTTCGCTTGCGTACAGCGATTCACGCACCGTCACACGCACCAACGCATCAGAAACTCCACCGCCCAACGAGTAATCCGCCTGCATGCGAATCCGCAGAGTCTCACCCAATCGAACAGTCCGCCCGGTCTGGCCAGGCAGTTCCAACTCGATAGAAAATACGGGGTCCGGGGGCTCATCGAGTCGAAACAGGGTCGACTCGCCGATCAACTCGTCCCCTGAGTAGAATTCAATCGAGTAATCCCCAAGCACATGCGATGCATCCGAGACAAATTTCCCCCAGCCGCCTCCGAATTCCGTGAGCCGAAGTTCACCACGTGCCACGTCCGCCCCCACGGGATCAATGATGCGCCATTCGACGAGTTCGCCTGCCGGGGTTTTGAGTTGGTTTCCAACCATCTCGCGGGCTATCAATTTCCATCCGATCTCATCACCGGGCCGCACAAACCCGCGGTCAGTGATTACTTGAAATCGCCAGCCATCTGGAGCAACAAGTCCCTGTGCTGAATCCGCTGTAAGAAAAATGCTGGATCCGTCAGCATGCGCAAAAAGCAGCAAAGGCGATGATCCACGCGCCCCATCGGAGGCCATGTCAAATCGAAGCACTCGACTCTCCTCGGCTTTGGCATCAAGCGCCGTCCAGCGCCACACACCTTCGTTGCGTTCGGCGCGCCAGAGACGGGCGGTAGCAGTCGCCGATGCCTGTCCCGACTGAACGTCACACACCACTGCGACGGCCCAATCCGCTCCGGGCTTAAAAATTGCGGAAATTGTCGTTACGAGAATCAATGTTCGCGCGTTCAGCCCTCCTTTAGCGGTAGCCTCAAGAATATACACGCCAGGTTCTGCGATTGGCTCCATGAGGACCTCGCCCTCGACTGGCTCCAAGGATCGGGCCTGCCTGACGGCATGTTTCCATTGCCTTACAGCCTTCGCGTCTTTCAGGCTCACCGCGTCGATCCATGCGCCGGGTTCCGTCTTGTCATTCGGTTGAAATGCAGTTTCTAAATCGACACGATACAGCGTGAGGTCCACCGACGGGAGGTTCCGAGATCGGATCAAAACCATGGGTTCCGAGCCGGGTAGATAACTTTTGTCTGTAGTTAGATCCACCTTAGTCCGACGGAGTTCGGCAATTTGCGCGGCTGCCTCTTTCCCGTCGGGGGATTCCGCTCCGGCGAATTCTTTGAGATACCGTTGAAACAACCCATACGCACGCTGGAAGTTCGGCTTTAGGTCAAGGACACCGTCTGGCTTCCACTCGCTGGTCCCGGCGACAAGCGACCATTTTGCCAATCGAAACAAGGCAAATTCATAAACTGCGGTTCCCGGCCCCATGGCCACCACTTGCGACCATTCGCTTCCCGCACGCCGGAGCGAGAACGGGTCGCCCTGGTCAGCAAGCCATGCTCCAAGGAAAAAGTGGGCGCGAGCAGTGTTCTCATCGGATTTAGCAATTTGCAGTGCATTGGAAAGCACATCCAATGGCAACAATACGACGCGGTTTGACTCTCCCGGCGGGCCGGTCGCTTTCCATACAATTCCGAGATAGCGATTGCTGGCTAATTCCACATCCTCGGACGCTGCCCAGAACGTGAGCGCCTGTTGATATGCCTCCCATGCCCGTGGCCAATCCCGATCACTCGCCAACCATGAGTCCCCAATCGACTCCCATACTTCGGCACCGAGTTTGGAGTTCGGCTGCGATTCGGTAATCCTCAAAAGCGATTTCCTTGCTTCCTCCACACCTTCCTGCCCCGGCTGCGAGCGCCAAAGGGAATCAGCTAAAAAGAAATCTAGCTTCGGACGGTCGGCCTCTGGAGCTCCTTTGTCAGCGATTTGCTTCCATGCCTGGTAGGCCTCGGCATACGACCGATCCGAATATAACGCAGCTGCCCGGGCGCGGAGAGCGAGCGTAGCGTCGTCCGCATGAAGACTGGTCAGCACTGCGACCCAAGAAATTGCCAACAATGCTAACTGCCGGAGGTGGCCATTCTGGAAGCGACGCATGATTGCCCAAGGTTACCGGACGCAGTCGGATTTACAATTCTCGAAACACCTCGTTTTTGAGGTGGTTAATCTGCTCGTCAGTATGGGCTGCGCTCAGACTGATCCGCAGACGGGCACCTCCCTTGGGAACGGTCGGAAATCGCACTGCCGGAACCCAGAACCCGGCATCAAGCAGCCGTTCAGATGCCGCAACGGCCTCGCCGGCATCACCGATTAGCACGGGAATGATCGCGCTTTCAGCTTCGGCGGAACAGTTGCGAATATTCGCCCACAATCGATCACGCAGGCGCTCTCCGGCTTCTGAGCGGACGATTTCGATGGCCGCCGTTGCAGCAGCAGCGATAGCAGCGGGCGGTGCCGTGGAAAAAATAAATGCCCTCGCTCGATTGATGAGCCAATCGATCAAACAACAGCTTCCCGCGATATAGCCCCCTGACGCGCCGAGCGCCTTACCGAGCGTTCCCATTTGAAGTTCCACGCGGTCTGCGACACCACATTCCCAGGCAAGACCGCGCCCCTGCGCTCCGATGACGCCCATCGCGTGCGCTTCATCAAGCAGTAGCCATGCCCCATAGCGTTCTTTTAGTTCTACAATCTCCCGCAAGGGAGCGCGATCTCCATCCATGCTGAACACGCTTTCCGTAATCACCAGGATGTTTGCCAAAGGATGGGTTTTTCGCGCCCATCGAAGATGGTCTTCGAGCCGCTGGAGTCGGTTGTGAGGAAAAACCCGGAGTGTGGCGCCGCTCATGCGCGCCCCGTCCACAAGGCACGCGTGGCTCAGCTTATCTAGGATAATTACGTCACCCTTTCCTACGATAGCCGGAATCGTGCCGATCGCTGCAGCAAATCCATTGGCAAAAACAAGTGCCGCCTCGACCGATTTGAAATCAGCGATGGCATGCTCCAACTGCTCGTGGGGACGCTGCGTGCCGGAGATTAAGCGCGATGCTCCGCTTCCGACGCCCCATTCGTCGATGGCAACAAGCGCCGCTTCACGCAGTCGGTCGTCCGAGGCAAGGCCCAGATAGTCATTGGAGGAAAAGTTGGCCAACTCGCGGCCGTGCTGCCGTACGGTCGTGAGCTGCGGTGAGTCCACAACCCGTAGCCGCCGCCGGAGTTGCGCTTGATCGACCTCTGCAAGCCGTGAGGCCAGCCAACTGGAGAGGTCAGGCATCCATCAACCCCGCGTCATGGCTGCAAGCATTTCGCGAGTCGCCGCCTCGATGCCAACAGTCATCGCGCGAGACACGATGGAATGCCCGATATTGAGTTCGTCTAGATGCGGAATTTCAAGCATCAGACGGATGTTTTCGTAATTGATTCCGTGCCCGGCGTTCACGATGAGACCGAGTGCATGAGCACGCTCAGCAGCATCGATAAGTTTACGGAGTTCGGCTTGCTGAAGATCACCCGCCGCATTGGCAAATGCTCCGGTATGGAGTTCCACACACTCCGCCTGCAAACGGGCCGCTGCATCCACCTGCCCGGCATCCGGGTCAACGAACAAACTCACGCGGATGCCCTTCGAACGAAACGCAGAGACCGTACCTTGGAGCGCATCGAATCCTCGCGCGCAGTCTAATCCGCCTTCGGTGGTCACCTCCGCGCGCCCCTCGGGGACAAGGCACACATCCTCGGGCATCACTTGGAGCGCAATTGCAACGATTTCCGGCGAATTTCCCATTTCAAAATTCAACTTCGTCGCAATCGCTTTCCGCAGGCGCAAAATATCGGCGTCCTGGATGTGACGCCGATCCACACGTAGGTGTGCGGTGATCCCGGTTGCACCGCCCCGCTCCGCTGCGAGTGCCGCCGCTACAGGATCCGGTTCCGCCTGGGGCGAGTCGGGCATCTCACGATACCGCGCTTGGCGAATCGTCGCCACATGATCAATATTAACTCCAAGAGAAAGGGACATAAGGTTTGATAATTAATGCCGGAAGTGCCGGATGCCTGTAAATACCATCGCTACTGAGCGCTCGTCCGCAGCGGAAATCACCTCGCCGTCGCGCACGCTGCCGCCCGGTTGGATGGCAGCGGTGGCTCCTGCCTCGGCAGCAGCAATGAGCCCGTCGGCAAAGGGGAAAAATGCATCACTGCAAACTGCACTTCCGATGAGCGAAAGCCCCGCCTCCTTCGCCTTCCAGACGGCGATGCGAGATGAGTCCACGCGGGACATCTGGCCGGCTCCAATTCCCAGAGTCCGGTCCTTGGACGCGTAAACAATAGCATTGGATTTAACATGTTTTACGACTTTCCAACCGAATTCCATGGCTTCCAGCTCGTCCTTACTTGGCGGGCGTGTGCTTACCACTTTGTGCTCCAACTTATCCAAATCCGCCGAGTCACTATCCTGCACCAAAAGACCGCCGAGCACGGAACGCACATCACGCACGCTTCCCTCCGGAAGTTTCAGCAACCGCATTAAGCGGAGATTTTTTTTCTTTTGAAGCAATGAGCGGGCATCGGCATCAAAGCCCGGAGCAATGATCACTTCGCTGAAAATTTCGCTGATGGCGCGGGCGAGCGCGAGATCGACCGGACGGTTAGCAATGATCACACCGCCGAAGGGTGCCTGCTTGTCGGTGGCGAATGCTTTGTCCCACGCCGTCTTAAGATCAGGGTCTGACGCGACGCCGCACGGATTCGTGTGTTTGAGTATCGCCACGGTCGGCCGCGTGAACTCCGCGATGAGGTGGGTCGCTGCGGTGATGTCGAGGATGTTATTGTACGACAACTCTTTGCCGTGGAGCTTTTCAAACGAGCTGTCAAACGCACCATAAAGCTCTGCTGTTTGGTGGGGATTTTCGCCGTAACGCAGGCGTTGTTGCAGAGGGAGATTCACACTGAACATCCCGCTGGATGACTGCTCGCTTCCAAGGTGGTTTGCGATGGCGCGATCATAGGCGGCGGTGGTGGCGAATGCTTTGATGGCCAGGCGCTCGCGGAGTTTCAGCGTTGTTCCGCCTTCTTCTTCCTCCATTTCCTCCAGCACGATAGAATAGTCCGAGGGATCCGTGAGCACCGTGACAGAATCATAGTTCTTCGACGCGCTGCGGATCATTGACGGGCCGCCAATGTCGATATTTTCGATAGCCTCTTTTCGGGTGACACCCTCGCGTGCCACGGTGGCTTCAAACGGATACAAATTCACCACCACCAGATCGATGGGTAGGATAGCCTGAGCTTCGGCCTGCTTGATGTGATCTGGATTATCGCGCAGATACAACAGGCCGCCATGGACTTTCGGATGGAGTGTTTTGACGCGTCCATCGAGGATTTCCGGCGAACCTGTGAAGGCAGAGATCTCGGTAACCGGGATGCCTGCTTCTTGCAGTGCCTTGGCCGTGCCGCCAGTTGAGATGATTTCGACGCCAAAGCTATTGAGCCCGCGAGCGAAGTCGAGCAAGCCGGATTTGTCAGATACGGAAATGAGTGCGCGTGTGATTTTCATGTGTCTGTGGATAAGATTTAGTCTTGCTGAAATTGGATGTCGTAAAGTTTACGATAAAGTCCGCTGGATTCCAGCAACTTGCTGTGCGTCCCGACCTCGACAACCCGGCCCTGATCCATAACCACAATCTGGTCGGATTTGAGAACTGTCGAAAGCCGGTGCGCAATAGCAATCACCGTTCGTCCCTGTGCCAACCGGTCGAGCGCCGTTTGGATCATCCGTTCGGACTCCGAATCCAATGCTGAGGTTGCTTCATCGAGAAGTAGGATGGGCGCATTTTTCAGCAACGCGCGGGCAATAGCGATCCGCTGCTGCTGTCCGCCGGAAAGCAAACTGCCCTTGTCGCCAACGATGGTGTCGTAGCCGTGCTCCTGCGCGAGAATGAAGTCGTGGGCAAAGGCAAGTCTCGACGCCGCATGCACCTCCTCCTCAGTAGCATCGAGCCGTCCATAGAGGATGTTTTTGTAAATCGTATCGTGGAAAAGAAAACTCTCTTGAGTCACGATCCCGATTTGCTCCCGCAGGGATGTCTGTTTGATGGATCTGAGGTCTTGGCCATCGAGCCGGATCGTGCCGGACTGCGGATCGTAAAACCGGAGAAGCAGCCCAAATAACGTGGTCTTACCCGCACCACTCGCGCCCACGAGGGCAAATTGTTTCCCAGCTTCGATTTTGAGTGAAATCTCGCGGACCGCAGGAGTATTCGTACCGTAGGCAAACGTGACGTTTTGAAATTCGAGATGACCTCGGGCGCGGTCGATCACGAGCGGATCGTGGGCGTCGAGCACCGTCGGAGTCTGCGACATGATTTCGAAAATATTGGTCGTTGATGCGAGGCACTTTTGCATCATCATTGGGATCCGGCTCATGCGCTTAACCGGCTCGTAAAGCAGAAATATCCCCCCGAGCAGCCCGATAAACCTCCCTGCGCTGAGATCCCCGAAATAGACGTAGAGCAAGGCCAACACGACGCCCAGAGCCGACACAGCCTCGATAATTGGCTGAACGATGTCGATACTGCGGCGCACGCGGATGCTCGTGTCGCATTGCATGTCGCTTGAGACCTGAAACTCCCTAGATTGGTAATTTTCGCGGGCGAATGATTTGATAATCCGGATTCCAGCGAACGATTCTTGGAGAATTACAGCCATCTGCCCTGCTTCATTTTCCTCCACCTTGGCCGCCTCACGCACCTTTTTCCCAAAAATCGCGATGGGAATAATACAGATCGGGAAAAGAACGAATGTCGTGAGGCTGAATTTCCAATCCATATAAACCAAAACGGCGACTCCGCCAATCACAGCCACTGGATCTTTGACGATGCTACCCGAGATCGAGACCAATGCGCTCTGTGCTTGGCGGGTGTCGTTGAGAACGCGCGAGATGAGCTTTCCGGCCTTTGCCCGATTATAAAAATCGAGCGATTGCGACATCAGGTGATTGAATAAATTCTGACGCATGTCTCGCAGGATGCGGAAGCTCACCCACGCCATGAGGTAATTGTTCATGAACGAAAGGAAGCTGCGCGTGATCATCACGAGAGGAATCAGTGCCACGACCCAAACCACTGATTCAATGCCGGCGCCGCCGTCCGTGGCATGGGAATCTTTCATTAGATCCTGCTGCGACACCCCGGCGGGCAATACGCGCTCGGCCACCGTTTTCACAACCAGCGGGATCACCGCGCTCACCAATCCGAATGCGACACCAAATAATAGCCCAAGCGTGAATCGACTCCGATAAGGCCGCAGATAAGGGCCAAGGGCAGAATACGGTCCCCACATCTGGCGCACCAGTTCGGGAAAAGGTAATTTCTTTTTAGACATTCAGAAGAAGTGGAAGTTAAACAAATCCCGCCGACTAGCGCACGCGAATCCTTGTATGGTTCGGCGGACGGTCACAGCACTTACGGCATCACGGGGCGCAGGAAGCCGAGATACCAGTCGAAAAGCGCCGGACCACACAGCATCCAAACAATCGCACCAAGCGCCAGATAGGGACCGAACGGGATCTTACCGCCGGATTTTCCCCGCGTGACCAGCAACGTCCCTGCACCAACGAAGGCACCGACAATGGACGAAACCATAACCACCAAGAGCAACGCTTGCCATCCGAGGAAGGCGCCAATACAAGCCATAAATTTCACGTCCCCAAATCCCATGGCCTCGCGTGGGATAACTACCGAGTGAACCACGCCCTCAATACACGCAGGCTGGTCCAGCATTTGCTCGCGGCCATTTGCGATCCATCGATCATAGCGAAGCCGGAGCGCACCATCCGGACATGGTTTCCCGTCCACTCTCCACTGCCGTCCTTCAATTACTAGTTCATCGGATTCGCGGGAAAAAATCTCCTCCAGCTCCCAGGCTTCCTCGCCGAGGGTTAGTTCAATCTTGTCTTCTGTGACCGTAAGCAGCAGCGGCTCGGGCGGATCCACCGGGAGGCGTTTTTTTCCAAACGCACGCTTCCCACCCTCGACGACGAGCCATAACACACCATATCCCAAGGCAGCGGACCCGAGAGACACCAGTCCGCCATGCCACCACGTGGATTGATTCATCAATTCCGGCAGGACAGTGGAAGCCACAATTCCCGCCGCGGCCCCCCCCAGCGTGATCTCGTCGGGAATAATGTAGTGCTCAAAATCGATGAAGGTCGCTGTGATGAGCAGTGCCAGAAAAACCCAATAGGCAACTGCAACCGCAGGCGGAAACGTCATCCAGATCCAAAGAAATGCGAGCGCGGTGATGAGCTCGACGAGGAAGTAGCGGAATGCAATCGGCACACCGCAATAGCTGCAGCGCCCACGCAGCCAGAGCCAACTCACCAGCGGCAGGTTATGGTACCAGCGGATAGTCGTGTTACAGCTCGGGCAGAACGACCGCTTGGGTTCGTTCAATCGAAGCCCGCGAGGCATCCGGTGAATACACGCGTTGAGGAAAGACCCGACGATTGCACCGAGGACAAACGCAAACACGGCAAGCACGATTTCTCTCATGCCAAATACAAACATGCCTCAGCCGTCGGCGTCTGCGGTGAACCGCACATCATTCGCGAGGCAGGCGCTCTTCGAGGAGTTCGCAGAGCACGTGGAGCAAAAATTTCTGCGCTTCCTGAATTCGAGCCGTCTCATCGCCTTCGACGACGATTTCAAGTTCCGCAGCGCCCTTGGTAAACCCGCCGGTTCGCCCAAGTATTGCAATTGACCGCACATCACGCCGGCGGGATTCCTCGATCGCGTCGAGGAGGTTCCGGGACTTGCCGCTGGTCGAAATGACAATCAGAACATCCCCGGCCTGCCCGAATGCTTGCACCTGACGGGAAAATGCATCCTGATATTCGTAGTCATTGGAGATTGCGGTGAGCAATCCGCCGTCCACATTCAGGGCCAGCGCGGGATACGGACGCCGGTCTCCTTTAAAACGACAGACAAACTCCGTGGCGATGTGGGCCGCATCCGCCGCGCTCCCTCCGTTTCCACAAATCAGAAGCTTGTTCCCGGCAAGAAATGCCTTCTCTAGCACATCGGCCGCCATCACCAGCTTATCTTCCAGCGGCTTGAGGCCTTGGAACGTTGCAACGGCCGACTTCAGCGAGTTTTGAAACTGAGTCATACGGATGCAGGAGATGGAGCCAATCGCTCGTCGGAGATTAGCAATTGGTCGAGATCCGGCCAGGCTTCTCCTCCAACGGGCTGGAACAATTGCAGGTAAATTTTCGGCACGGGCACAGGGTAGTTCTTGAGCAGTCCATCGACTGCACCAGCGAGCACGCCCGCGTCCGGTTGCGGCGGAATATTTTCCAGGATCGCGTCCTGATGTTGCAAACCACACACATCAAGAAAATCAACGATCATCGGACGGTGAAGTCCAAGGAGCCAGTTCTGCAGGATCTCGGTGGCGGCATCGTCATTGGCACGGAGCGCTAACACATCGCGCATCCAGACGTGGCGCTCGGGGCGGGGCTTTTTATCGAGAAACGTCGCGCGCAGTCGGCGCCGTTGAGCCGTAATCTGAACGCTGGCTTTGTAGGTCGGCTTGTCGCCCACGTAGAGCGATTCAAAAAGCTGATGAGCTTCGTCGGGAGAGAGTCGGGAAAAAATTTCGGAGCCTGTCACTGGAATAAATGGTGATTGTGTGGCGACCGTCTGACTGGCACCAGCGGTTGCGGTCTGCAATATATCGTCCAATCTGGCCCAGCGAGTCAAGCGGCGGGGAAAGTGGCAGCATGAAATCAAAGCCGCCATTTTTAATGTAGACCGGGTTTTAGTCGAATTTCTCCCGTTGCCATCAGAAGCACTGATACACGAATTGCCGCTGCTCGATAAAACTTGAACTCCCTCACGCTGGTCCTGAGACTCGATGTTCGCTGGTTTGCCACTCAGACCAAATTAATACAGTCCATTTCACCCCTGCCAGAAAACCACCGATGAAAATATTCCGTCCCGCTACGACCCATACACGTAATGCCCTTCACCGTGCCCTATGGCTTACGATTCTTTTTGGTCTACTCACCTCCCTTCAATTGAGTGCGGCTCCGGAGAAGAAGGTGACTACCGCTCTGACCATAACCCAGAAGTTACCGACCCTGAAGCACGTCGACTTGGGCAATGAAGGCGCCTCACATGGCGATATGCTTGCCTTCGCCGCCGAGGTGATTACGGACGGTGGAATCAAGGGGGTATTGAGTGGATTTATTACCACGGTGAGCATCCCGGAAAAGGAGGGCGAAATTTTTCAAGATCGAATCGTACACATGGTGTTTGATTTAGGTGATGGCAACACCCTCGTGGTCGGTGGAAAAGCCGTCTATCCGCACAACGAGGGGGTGGAGATGAGGAATAATCAGCCGCAATTGCGCGCAATCATTGGCGGCACTGGCACTTTCATCGGTGCGCGAGGACAAATTTACACCACTCGCAACGAAGATGGAACCTACGAGCACCGCGTGGAATTGGTCGACTGACCCAAGGAAATCATTACCGCTGCTGAGTCAGAGATTGGCTGCTGGCGTCAACCTTTGAGACCTTAGCGCCCAATTTCTCCCCTCGCTTGCCGCTTTCCATTGCGATGTCGTCGGTGCGGACGGGACTCCGCGCCCTACCATTTCTTTTGGGGCGTCGGGGAACGACGCGTGAAATCCGCCTGCGATTGACCTTGTCTCGCTGCAGCAGGCACTGTGAAATATTTCTCATGTCCGTTGAAAATATTCTCGTTGTCCGTCGTAGCTTGTTTGATGAAGTCGGTGCCTTTCAGGGGTTCTGCTGCGATTCCGATCGCCACCTCCGCGCCTTTTTTCTACCGGGTAACAGTTTTTTCCTGCCGCGCCCGGATGCAGAGCAGGATCCGTCGCACAAGCAGCTCATCCCTTACTGCGTCTTTGTGCACGCCGGCAAGGTGCTTCGCTACACCCGGGGCGGAAGCTCTGGCGAAAAACGCCTCGCTTCGAAAATGTCCATTGGCATTGGTGGGCATGTGAATGACTCCGACGTCGGTGCCAATGGATTTGACGAAGCCGGATACAAGGCCTCAGTACACCGCGAAATCTCGGAGGAACTGCACATCAACGGGACATACACGGATCGGATCATCGGTCTGATCAACGACGACTCCAATGAGGTCGGAAAAGTCCATCTCGGCGTGGTGCATCTCGTCACCCTCAGCACCGACGACGTCACGCCCGGAGAGGCGGCAATTGCTGATCCCGCCTTTGTCTCGCTTGATGATCTCGTGCAGGATGTCGAGCACCTCGAAACGTGGTCACAAATCGTAGCCGAGGCCCTGGATTCCTTCGAGCTACTTAAGCAGTGACAGGTGCCGTCACGCGGGCGGAGCTGTCAGCACGGTGTCCTTGAGAAATGGATTGTGCCCGTGGGCAGCGAGGATATTCACGACTGAGACCGAGGCGATCTGCGTGAGGGCTTCCTTTGTCAGAAATGCCTGGTGCGCGGTCACCAGCACATTGGGAAACGTGAGCAGATAGGCCAACCGTTCGTCGTCGAGGATTGTGCCGGAATGGTCCGAGTAGAAATACTCCTCTTCCTCCTCGTAGACGTCCAGTCCCACTCCTCCAATTTTTCCAGACCGAAGCGATGCGATCACGTCTTCCGTATTTACGAGTTCACCCCGGCTCGTATTGATAATGACGACGCCAGGCTTCATCTTTGCCAGCGTCTCTGCGCGGATGATGTAACGGGATTCCGGCGTGAGCGGCACGTGGAGCGAAATAATATCCGACTCGCGAAGCAAAGTATCTAGATCCGTGATCGTGACTCCCCGTGCCGCGGCCCACTCCGAATCAGCCATGGGGTCATAAGTGATGACACGCGCTTCAAACCCCCTGAAAATCTGCGCTGCTTTCTGCCCGATTTTCCCACATCCAATCAGGCCCACCGTTTTGCCAGCAATGTCGAATCCGACAAATCCTGCCAGTGAAAAATTATGATCCCGGATTCGGTTGTATGCCCGGTGAATCCGGCGCACCAAGGTCAATAGCAATGCAGCAGCGTGCTCCGCCACGGCATTGGGAGAGTATGCAGGCACGCGAGTGACGATGATCCCGAGCTCCGCAGCGGCCTCAAGATCGACTTCATTGAAGCCCGCGCATCGCATCGCAACAACCCGAACACCTCCCTCCTTGAGGATGCGCAAGCATTCGCGATCCAACTTATCGTGCACAAAACAGCACACCGCAAAAGCTCCCTGCGCGACCTGAGCTACTGATGTATTCAACGGAAATCGAAAATACGTGATATCCAGCTGTGATCCACTCACCTGTGTGAAATATTCTTCATCGTAGGGCTTCGTGTCAAAAAAAGCGACGCGCGGTCTAGTCATGCAACCTGTGAAAAAGCACAAATCCGGGGTTCAGGAAAGCCAGGAAAGTAAACATCTCCTGAGACCCACGGCCAATTCACACAGGAGAAGAAATTTTCACCATGAGAGCAAGCGCATGAAGGGGACTTCAAGGGTTGTGCTCAATCCCAAGAAACCATTCGACCAAATTCCATTTGATGCGCTGATGTTGTAATGCTATGATGCTCTGCATGAGAACCACGTTAGATATAGATTCATCCGTTTTAGAGGCAGCTAGAAGCATAGCGCTCCTGTCTCGCAGGAGTATTGGAACTGTGATCACCGAACTGGCGGCGCGCGGCATGAAAGCTGGCCAAACGACTTCCAGCGAGGCTGGGCATCCGGTGTTTTTGCTTCCCGGTGATGTCCAGCCGCTGAATCTGTTGACCATTCGCGGGCTCATTGATGACGATGGTTTACCTGATTGATATTAACGCGTTTCTGGCGCTTGCTTGGCCTAATCACCCGCACCATGGCACGGCAATTCACTGGTTTGATAATCTTGGAGCCGATCAATGGGCAACGTGCGCGACGACCCAGCTCGGTTTCGTGCGAATATCCTGTCAGCCAAAATTTTCTCGATACCATGTGTCTCCAGAATCTGCCTGCGACATGCTGGACCAATGGACGAAGCGTTCCGGGCACGTCTATTGGCACGAGGAAACAAATGGCTTACTCGCACCAGAATTTCGGAAACTGCGACACCGCATTTTGACCCATAATTTTGTCACAGATGGCTTTCTCGCATCCGTGGCCGCAGGGAATCAGGGCAAACTTGCAACCTTCGATCGCCCTCTGGCAAACGTGTTCCCCGACATCGTCGAACTGATTAGCCACCACACGCCGTCCTGATTGATCGATAGCACCCGAGACCCTCACTTCTCTCCATCTTCTCCGACCTCCGCCACTGGTGACCGTGACAACACAGCGAGCCAGACAGGATTAACAGGATGACGAGGATCACACTGCTATGAATCCCCCGGAAAGCGGCCTAAAGCGGCCTCCCAATGGGTCAAGCTGCGGACAACCTACCAACCAAGCACGCTGGCGAAGATCAAGGGAGCGACGATTGATGCGTCGGACTCGATCACGTACTTGGGAGTTTGCACGCCGAGCTTGCCCCAGGTGATTTTCTCGTTTGGCACGGCACCGGAATAGCTCCCGTAGCTGGTGGTGGAGTCGCTGATCTGGCAGAAATACCCCCAGAGCGGCACTTCAGGACGCTGGAGATCCTGGTGCAGCATGGGCACGACGCAGATCGGAAAATCTCCAGCAATGCCACCGCCGATTTGGAAGAACCCGATCGAACCGAGGTCACCCATCGGTTTGGCTTGCCCCTCATACCATGTGGCGAGAGCCATCATCGTCTCGATCCCCGTGCGCACGGTGTGGACATTTTTCACGTCGCCAGTGATGCAATGGCCGGAGAACATATTTCCGAGTGTCGAGTCTTCCCAGCCGGGCACGAACATCGGGAGGTTTTTCTGGGCGGCCGCAAGCAGCCAGGAGTTGGCGGGATCGATCTGCGTCTCGAGTTCGCCTTTGAGCAGGATGCGATACATGAATTCATGGGGAAACCAGCGCTCTCCGGCGGCGTCGGCGGCCATCCACTCGGCCAGGACGGCTTTTTCGATGCGTCGCATGGCTTCCATTTCAGGGATGCATGTATCGGTGACGCGGTTCATATGGCGGTCGAGCAGTGCTTGCTCATCGGCTGGCGTGAGGTCGCGGTAATTCGGAACACGCTCGTAAAAATCATGCGCCACAAGGTTAAAAACGTCTTCCTCCAAGTTGGCGCCCGTGCAGCAGATCGCGTGCACTTTGTCCTGCCGGATCATTTCGGCAAGCGAGAGTCCAAGCTCGGCGGTGCTCATGGCGCCAGCGAGCGTGACAAACATCTTCCCTCCCGAATCCAAATGCTGCCGATAACCATCCGCCGCGTCCTTGAGCGAGGCAGCGTTAAAATGACGGTAGTGATGCGCGATGAATTGGGAAACGGGTCCGGGTGTGTTGCCTGTGGTTGTCATGGTCGATCAGCCGAGCGGTTGGCTCAGCGGTAGTGGATGGATGGGTTGATCATTGTGCGTCGAAACCAATCGATGCACGTCGTGTGAACGGCTACGGGAAAATGGGAAGATCCCGCCATCGCCGCGACAGGTGGCTTGGCAATAGAAACCATAAGTTTCGGCCCTGCCTCAAGAGGAAAACGGGATTTTTCGGCCGATGGTAACCCGGCGATAGATCACGTTATCGTCACAATTGGCCTATTTGCTGCTACACTCACGGCGATCAATAGTTAATCCATGCCGAAAATCCGACTTTCAGGCACCGTACTCGGTGCCGACGACCCCAGCCGCACCTCCCGCGCCCGCCTCCTCTATCTGCTCTTTGCCAAAGGGTGGGATATTTACAATTCGAACGGCGACCAGCGCATCACGCTTTCCAATATCGAGAAAAAAATCATCGAGTCCGATGCGTTTGTTTTCACTCCGGGAGCGACGCTGGAGGATATGTTTAAGGCGATCTCGATTTTTGTCGGCTTCCAAACACTGGATCGTAATCTTGCGGGCAAACCTACGATCATCTTGAACGAAGACGCATCTTGGGATCCGTTTTTTGCGGTGCTCGCCCACCTCAGAAATATGGGAACCGTGCTTCAAGATTATAACGATTACCTGCTCACCGCGCCGTCTCCGGAAGCCGTGCTGGAGATGCTGGATCACGCTAACGTGGGCGGGATTCCCAACCCCGGCAGGCACAAGATGGAAACGTCACCGATCTCGATCGTCGAGACTCCCCTGCCCGACGATTACATCGGCAGTGCCTGCGTGTTTTGCTCGGCCTCGCTGGAGGACCCCGACTATTTGGACGATGGCAACCGCCTCGGCCGGATTTTAGCAGAAAATAAGATCGGTTGCGTGTCGGGAGCTGGACGCTCTGGCATCATGGGCGCCGTGGTGCGTGGGTCCGTGGGCGCAGGCGGATGGGCGGGCGGCTCCAATGTGCCCCATATCATCGAGCTGGAAGGCTTGCCGGACGGGTTGTCTAGCTTCTGGCTGCGGCCCGACATCTATACCCGGATGGAAGTGATGATCGAAAACTCGAATGCTTTTATTATCTTCCCCGGCGGGGCAGGCACTTTGCAGGAACTGCTGGCGCTCATGATTTTCAAACATCAGAAAAATCCGCTCATGGACGGTAAGCCGGTTGTCATTTTTAACCGTCAGGGCCAAGGCGGACTGAAATTCTGGGATCCGCTCATCAATTTGTTAAGCGACATGAGCTACCCGGGCGATTTCGTGGTTGCGAGCGAACTGGACGATATCCTGCCAGCGATCCGCACCGGAATGCGGAAACCCGCAACCGTGCTGGCAGCTTGAGCAGATCGTCGGTATTGTGCCGCGATGACACCTGCTGAACTTGGCCTTCCGCACCGGGAGCCGTTTATATTTGTGGACCGCATCACGGAAGTCCTGCCGGGCGCCTCGGCGCTCGGTTGCAAAACGTTTAGCGGGGAAGAGGCATTTTTCGCCGGGCACTTCCCGGGCAACCCGATTGTGCCGGGCGTGATCCTCACGGAGGCGTTGGCGCAGGTCGCCGGGATCGCCGGGATGACGGAGTCCAGCACGGGAGGGTTTTTGCTCTCCGCCATTCGTTCGATGAAATTTCCCCGCGCGGTGCGGCCCGGCGAGTTGATCTTGCTTGAAGCGAAAATGACGACGGACTTCGGTGCCCTGGTCGGATTTGAGGTAGCCGCCACCGTGGATGGCGAAACCGTGGCCTCAGGCCAAGTGGTGCTTTCGCGGACGTAGCGGCTCAGTCTGCTTCCGGGAGCGATTGAATACGTGGCGCTCCCATGGAGCGTTTGGAACGTGGTGGTGCTTTGCTGGCTGCAAGGCGCTCAAGGATCTCTGTTGCCAGTCGAGTGCTGACTCCCGGCACTTCGGCAATTTTTTCCACTGGCGCCTTTCGGAGCCGTTCCACACTGCCGAAGCGGGCGAGCAGTGCCTTTTTGCGCGCCTCGCTCACACCGTCGATTTCATCCAGCGCGCTCTCGCTGATACGCTTGCTGAGGAGTAGGCTGTGGTATCCGTTGGCAAACCGGTGGGCCTCATCGCGGATGCGCTGAAGGAGTCGCAACGCTCCGCTGTCGTGCGGCAAGATAAGCGGCAACGGTCGGCCCGGACGGTGGATCTCCTCAAATTCTTTTGCTAGACCAATGATCGGCATTTCGTGCAGCCCGATCGCTTGAAGTTCTTTGCAGGCGCTGCTGAGCTGCCCTTTTCCACCATCCACGATGACCAAATCCGGGAGCGTGCCCAATCCGGCGCTAGGGCTGTCGGTAAGGCGGCGGACAGCGTCAATGATAGGTTCCTGTGAATATTCAGCGTCCTCACCGACGATGGACGCCGCCTCGCCAAGGATGCGGCGATAGCGGCGGCGCACGACCTCGGCCATGCTTGCGAAGTCGTTTTGACCTGGCACTGTTTTGATCCGATAGCGCCGGTAGCTGGCGCGGTCCGGGACTCCGTTGCGAAACCGAACCATCGATGCCACGATGTGCGTAGAGCTGATATTTGAGATGTCGAAACACTCCATGATCCGTGGCGGCCGGTGGAGGCCGAGCGCATCGCGCAGCGCGGCGAGATCTTCTACCGGATTGACTGTGCTCGGAAGCATCTTGCGGGTAAATCGCGTGACAGGCTTCGCTGTGGTCCGAAGGTCATCAAGGAGATTGCGCAGTTGCGCGGCTTTCTCGAAATCCAACTTCTCAGCGGCTGCACGCATCTCAGCCTCGACCTGCTCAAGCATGTTCTTGGATTCTCCGTCAAGGAATTGACACGCCTCCTCGACTCGCGCCCGGTAAGCATCCTGGGCAATCTTTCCGATGCAGGGAGCGGAGCAATTTTTGATGACATCATTGAGGCAATGCCGGTAGTCGCGCTCGGTGGGAACCACCGGCTTGCAGGTGCGGAGACCAAACCGCTTTCGGATCGCATTGAGCGTGGTCCGCAACGCTCCGCTGTGGGCAAACGGGCCGTAGTATCGCGCGCCGTCATCTTTTTTTAGGCGAGTCAGATGGAAACGCGGAAAAGGATCAGCCGGGTTCACCCGCACGAGCAAAAAGCGTTTGTCGTCGCGGAAACTGACGTTGTATTTGGGCCGAAATTCTTTGATTAGCTTGCCCTCGTAGAGCACCGCCTCAGCGTCACTGCGGACCACGTGGAACTCAAAATCCCATATCGAATCAATGAGCGCGCGCGTTTTTCGGTCAGCCGTGATCGCCCGCGACGGCATGAAATAATTCGAGACACGTTTGCGTAAGTCCCGTGCCTTACCGACGTAAATAATGTGCTTGAGCCGATCACGCATCACGTAAACGCCCGGCTTGTGCGGGACGTCGTGAAGGCGGGCTCGGAAGTCAGGTTTCGTGTCACTCATTACGGATATTGCTTGCGAATATACACCTGCATCGGGAGAAATTCCCAGCGGATCGAGAATTTTTGTCGGGCATCGCTGAATTCAACAGATTAGTTTGTCAAAACGTGAGTCAAAATTCAGGGCTGGATCAGCAAATCCCGTCGGCGTGTCCGCCGGGGTCGTTTAATGTGCATTGGTTTCAGATGTTCAATGCGGTGGCATTTCAAATCATGATGGGAGCACCCATTATTCTTTTTGCCAAATCGCTGGGAGCCACATCCACGGTGCTCGGGATCGTCGCGGCATTTACTCCGCTGATGACGGTGATGCAGCTCCCGGCGGCGCGCTTTTTGGATCGGTGCTCATACAGGCAGTTTGTGTTATCCGGATGGGGGGCGAGGACGGTTTTTATTTTTGTGGTGGCAGCGATTCCGCTGATGGTGTTCCTCGACAACCTTTCCAAGCTTTGCTCGCTGCTGGCGGTGTTATTTTTATTTAACCTGCTACGCGGGATCTCCTCGGCCGGGTTCATGCCGTGGATTGCGGCCATTATTCCAGAGTCGGAGCGTGGACGGTTTTTGGCATTCGACCAATTCTTCATCTACCTCGGCAGCCTGTTTGCGTTATTGGTGTCGGCGATCGTCATGACCGGTCACGTAGATAATTGGGAATACTCGTTGGTCTTCCTTGTGAGCGCGCTGGGAGGCACGGCGAGCCTGTATTTCATCAAGCGGATTCCGGATGCCCCGGCGGGCGATGTCGTCACCCGATCCGCACAGGCAGTCCCTTGGCGGGCCATGCTGCAGTATGCGCCATTTTTCCGGCTGGTGGTTTTTAACCTGCTTTTCATGATCGTGATCGGGAGTATCAGCATTTTTTCCATCGAGTTCCTTCGGGAGATTCCGGGATTTAAACCGGAGCTGATTTTGTATTTGTCCGGTGTGACATTTCTGGGGCCGCTTTTGTCGCTTTTGCTCACCGGGCGAGTGATTGATGCCATCGGCAGCAAACCCGTGCTGCGGGTGGCGCTTGGTGGGTTCGTTGTTGTGGTGTCCGGATGGTGCCTGATCGCGGCCAACGTGATTCCCTGCACGATCTGGACGGTCGCAGCACTGAACTTCCTTTCTGGCCTCGCAGGAGCGAACTTCAATCTCGCAAATCTGCGGATCGTGATGTCAGCCATTCCAGAAATGGGACGCAATCATTTCTTCGCGTTGTTCACGGTGATCACAAGTCTCGGGCTCGGAGCAGCGCCCATCGCCTGGGGAGTGACGCTGGATGCCATCGGGACGTATGAGATGGTGACGGGCTGGTTCACGTGGCGAAAACACAGCATCTATTTTGCAGCCCTGATTCCTCCCCTCCTCGTAGCAATCGGGCTGGTGAATATTTTGCAGGAACCAGGGGCTGGTCAGCGCGCAGAAAACACGCTACTGGGAGCAAAGCTGAAGCGTTTCGCCAAGAATTGGCAACGCTGATGGGAGCGGAAGCCGTCCCTTTCAGGCAGGGGCGCTTCTTCTACATGAAACGCAGATTGACTTAAATTCCCGGCTACCAGAGAAGATTTTCCGAAGACATAATTCCTGAAATCATCGGGCTCTAACGGCCTTAATGACCTGCCCCCACGCCCACTCGACTCGAGTTCCTACTCCGGCGAGTGTGACGATATCGGGCGCTCCGGCATCTGAAGTCTCAAGACGTTCGCACCAACTTACCCCACTCGTAACCAAGGACCGCTTCGTTGGGAATGAACATGAGGGTGTTCGACTGCTCGGCGTCATTGGGGCGCACCGACGAGACGGTGAATCTTCCAAGATCATCGCCGGTGAACGTCCTTTTTACTATGTCACGCTTGCTCTGCACCATTTCGAAGAGGAAAAGCCCTAGTAATCTGTGACATTTAAATGGGTTCTTCGCTACTTTCAGTGGGTGAGCATGTTCAGTTAAGACCCGGAGGGTCGATTAGGAAATTAGCCGGTGGTTTGCACCCTGAGCTTTCTACACAACTTTTTGGGTAAAAGTTTGAAGGACGATTAACGCAAAGAGTGGGGAAACAGCAGGGCGCTTCGAGGGCTTGTTGGATATATACAGAGAGCTGGGTGCTAAGATGCAGGATCACCCGCCACTTTTGCACCGCAGCCTGCATGGCGCAGTCAACAATTTTCAGGAAACGGAGCCTGGGTCCTTGCCAAAGTGCTGCCAGCAGATGGCGAAATCGGCCACGCGCATGAGCCCCACCCACATGCTTTGAGTCCCGGGTTCCCCGTCGCACTTGCGCCCCAGGAAGCCGCCCAGCGTGATGACCTTGCGCACCATCTCCCGCAGGCTGGGCCTAAGGAAGCGCCTCGCGGCCTTCGAGCACGACGCACACCGACTGCCACTCATCCTCGTCGAACACAACGTCGCAGGGCAGATCGGGGCACTGCCGCCCCAGTTTCATGACATACATCACCCGCCATGCGACAATCATGATTCACAATGGCGGCGCGGTGAGGCTCAAGGATGGCATTTTGTGTCATAGCCTCATTGTCGAAGAAGCGACTGGCGGCCATCACCTCCGCGAACCTACAGCAGGCACTGCTGATGCTGGCAAGCGGCGATTGCCACATGCGCGTGAGGATCGTGCGCAGGCGTGCATCCAAGCGTGCGTCGCCCAAGTCCGTGCTCTTGAACTCGCTCTCAATCCACTCGCT
>Ga0105055_10000955_pt1 | contig 47173 bp, 47 predicted proteins | sample BON03_FD_78090 | JGI IMG/M metagenome (GOLD analysis project Ga0105055, IMG submission 78090) | Freshwater microbial communities from Lake Bonney liftoff mats and glacier meltwater in Antarctica - BON-03 | ecosystem: Environmental > Aquatic > Freshwater > Ice > Glacier meltwater | place: Lake... | reverse complement strand
TGAAATCTCGCGCACTAGAACAACGACCACCGCTGAAATTGCAGCTACGACGCCCTCATTGAGTCCGGCGGCATCTAAGCCGAGATAGATAATCGCACCAGATAGACAGGCTGTGCCAATAGTTTCGCGATGCAATAACACTGGCTCGGTCTGACACATGATGTCTCGAAATAACCCACCTGAAACAGCGCCAATCAATCCCAAAACAGCAGCGGCAACAATCGGTGCATTATTAATAAGTGCAAATTGAACACTAGAAACCGTGGCTACCGCTAAACCCAATGTATCTAGCGACAATGCGAATCGACCAACATCTTGCGTCTTACCCATTGCGATCGTGATCAGAAAAGCGATGAAGATTGGCGCAAATAACCATGGGTATTGAATCCACGGTGGTTGCTCTCCCATAAATAGATTGCGCAGAGTTCCACCTGAAAGTGAGGCGACGGCTGCGATGAATAAAATGCCACCGAAATCTAGGCCCTTGCTTGCGGCAACTCGTGCGCCTACCAAGGCAAATGCAAAGGTGGATACCAGGTCTAGCGCAAAAACTAAAAGCTCTAGATCCATAAGTTAAAATTACTTAGCGGCTAAACGTGCCTCACGGCGCTCGCGTTGTTCCTTTGGATCTGGAACTGGAACAGCCGAGATTAAACGCTTGGTGTAATCATTCTTTGGGTTCTTCAAGATCTGATCACGATCGCCTTGCTCGACCAACAAACCGTTTTGCATAACTGCAATTCGGTGCGACAAAATATCTACAACGGCTAAGTCGTGGCTAATAAAAAGACAAGCAAAGTTTAATTTGCCTTGCAACTCTTGCAACAGATCTAAGAAACGTGCCTGAACCGATACATCCAAAGCCGACGTTGGTTCATCGGCAATGAGAAGATCTGGCGTTAAGGCAAGGGCGCGAGCGATACCAACACGTTGGCGCTGTCCGCCGGATAATTCATGTGGGTAACGGTTTCGATAACTGCGAGGCAGCTCTACTTGGTCCAGTAAATCTTCAACCATCCGAGCAAGTTCTGCCTTCTTAGCAATGCCGGCTAAGAAAATCGGCTCACTGATTGACTCACCAATTGGCAAACGAGGATTAAGCGATGAAGCTGGATCCTGGAAAACGATTCCGGTATGGCGACGAATTCCAGATAACTCTTTTTGCGAGGCATGACTAATGTCTTTGCCAACGATTTCAATGGAGCCTTCCTTGATTGGAAGTAAACCAATTGCGGCACGGCCAACAGTTGTCTTACCCGAACCTGATTCACCAACTAGACCAACGATCTCACCTGGATAGATTTCTAGCGAAAAGTTTTTTACCGCAACAAATGCTGGGATTCGGCCACGCTTTGGATATTCAATAGTGACGTTATCTAGCTTGAGCGCAGGTGCTGGCTTTGCCTTTTCATCGTATGGCAAGGGGCGCTTTTTAGTTGAACCAAGTTTTGGGACGGCGCCAAGCAATGCAATTGTGTACGGGTGCTTTGGCTTATTGAAAATCTGATCAGCAGTTCCGTGTTCAACAGTGATGCCATCTTTCATAACTAATATCTCATCGGCCATATCTGCAACAACACCCATATCGTGGGTAATCAAAAGAATTGCCGAGTTGAGCTTGCTCTTTAAGTTACGCATTAAATCAAGGATTTCAGCTTGGACAGTTACATCCAGAGCCGTAGTTGGTTCATCGGCAACTAATAGGCCAGGATCGCAAGCAAGAGCCTGCGCAATCATGGCTCGTTGCAATTGACCACCTGAAAGTTGATGTGGATATTTATCAATTGATTTCTCTGGATTAGGAATATCCACCATAGTGATTAATTCAAGGGCGCGGGTATGAGCTTCTTTTGGACCCATGTCAAAGTGGGTACGCAAAGTCTCCATGATCTGAAAACCAATTGTGAAAACTGGGTTCAGCGCAGTCATTGGCTCCTGGAAAATATAAGCAACTTCTCTACCGCGGAAAACTCGAAGGACATCGTTTTTAGCGTTAAGCATTTCCTGGTCTTTAACTTTAACCGAACCGGTCATTCGCGCATTTGATGCCAGCAATGACATTAGGCCAAGGGCCGTGGTGGACTTACCGGACCCTGACTCACCCACGATCGCAGTAACTTTTCCTGGCTCTAATGAGAGGTTCATTCCGATAACTGCTGGGTACCAAACACCATCTACCCAGAAATCAACGTTGAAATCCTTGATCTCCAAAATTGGATTACTCATAGGGATGCCTCCATGTGTGAGAAACTTGCGCGATGACTAACGTCGAGAAATTTAGACCCGGTGGCGCTATCGCCAGTGGTTGGCTGCTCACTTTTTTCTTTGGTGGATTTATCGTTCAAACTATTTTCTACGGTGGTGACTTTGTCCTGACCACAGCTATTTGCGGTGCTGGAATTATCGCTGCTTATCTCTTGTTCCTTAAGCCCTACGTTTTGATCTTTGATGAGGGAATTCAAATCATTAATCCAACCAAAGAGATCACCGCTACGTGGGACTTGGTCGAAGAGATCGAAACTAAATTCAGCATGTCCATCACTGTCGATGGCGCTCAATACTTCGCGTGGGCTGCGCCCGCTCCGGGACACCGTCACTCCAGAAGAATGCACAAGACTGATCTGCTTCCCGGCAGTGATGCGCCGAGACGTCTTGGTGACTCTCCGCAAAGTGATTCGGGTGCTTGTTCCTACATTGCTAAGTTGCGAAGGAAAGCTTTCGTCAAAAACAATCCCAGCAACTTTGAGCTGCGATCGGATAGCCGCTTGATCTACCTGATCTACGCTTTGATTCTCGTTGCCCTGGTAAGCATCTTTATCTAAATTAATCATTTGCTGCAGTCAACTTTCGAGCCGTAGCAGACTGCAAACGCTCTTTCTTTGAAATTCTGCGACGTTGACGTGGGTCAAATGCATCTCGCAAGCCATCGCCAATGAAGTTAATACTCAAGGCGATAGTGATGATAAATAATCCTGGATACCAAAATAGCCATGGACGAGTTGTAAATGAATCTTGGTACTTGTTAATTAGTAGACCCAATGAAACATCGGGTTCAATAACTCCTAGACCAAGATAACTCAAAGATGTCTCTAGCAAAATCGCACCAGACATCAAAAGTGTGACAACCACAATGATCACACCTACTGCATTTGGCAAAATATGCTTAAAGATAATTCGTCGATTTGATGCACCTGCTACTCGGGCCGCGTCCACAAATTGGCGCTCACGTAGCGAGAAGAACTCACCGCGAACCAACCGTGCTAAACCGGTCCAGGAAAATAGACCAAGGTAGAAGGCTAAGAAGGTTGCACCAAGATTTCCAAAGTGGAAACCAACGACGGCGCCGATAACAATTGCTGGAATAACGATAATAAAGTCATTGATGCGCATAAGTACGGCATCGATAATCCCACGATAGAAACCAGAAATTGCACCGACGACTGTGCCAATCGTTCCGCCCAACAAGCCGATAATAAACATAACTGTTAGTGAACGCTGCGTGCCCTTCATAACTAGGGCGAAAAAGTCACGGCCAATATCGTCTTGACCAAATGGGTGGGAGCCAAGACCAATTCCGGCACCACCTAAAGCTTTAGGAAGGAATGAAATAGTTGGGCAACCAACAGTGTCATTTGGGCAATCACCAAAGCGAAGATCAGGAAGATCTTCTGGTGTCCACTTCCACCAACCTGGTACGCGCCAGATGCCAAAGAGTCGCCAGTCCAGTGCGGTAAAGACCATCACAACAACTGAAAAAATAGTAATCAAAGAGATCATTGCGGCGCGGTGACGAAAGAAACGTGCGCGCACGATCTGGCTTTGGCTTAAGCCCTCAACCTCGCGATTTGCGATTGCATTTTCGCCAGTCGTTGACAACTCAACGTTATCTAATTTTTTCTTCAATGAAAATGCCATGATTACTCACCACTTCCTGCACGAATACGCGGATCTACCACTGAATACAGTAAATCTGCAGCTAAGTTGGCCAAAAGTGTCAGCGTTGCAATCAGAAATAACACACCCATCAATAAATTGAGGTCGTAACCTAATAATCCTTGGCGGAACAAGGTTCCCATGCCAGACCAACCAAAAACGCTCTCGGTGATCAGTGCGCCACCGATAATGTCTGGAATGATTCCAACACCAATTGTTGTCAATGGAATCATTGTGTTCTTAAATGCATGGCGCATAATTACGGTGCGCTCGGGTAATCCCTTGGCACGTGCCGTACGAATGTAATCACTGTTGAGAACTTCTAGCAGAGTTCCACGAGTAAATCGGATGTAACCGGCAAAGCCTAAAAGCGTCAGAGCTAATGTTGGCAAGAATAAGTGAGTTGCAATGTCTAAAGAGGTAATCCACCAATCGGTACTTTCGAGCAATGAGTTTCGTTGCCCAATTGTTGGAACCGGGCGATAGTTGATTGCATCGGTTTCCATGTATGGGCGCCAGGTTTGCATCAACTTATCTAGGAATAATAGGCCGCTGCTAATAAAAGCGGTCAGGATAGAAGTTCTAACGATTGGACTGCGATCGATTTTTGAATACGCCAGCGCAACAAAAACTGCGGTCGCGATATTAAATGCTGCGATCAAAAAGATCGTAAGTGCGCCTGGATATTGATCGAAGAGCCAATTAACCGGGAAATACTCAAAGGTGACTACACCTGCCATGGTTAATGCTGATTTCAAGGCCGCCTTATTGTTTAATCCAACTGAAAGCTGAGTGATGCCATAGGCGATTCCTGCGGCAAATAAACCGATCACGATTGGACCAAGACTTGGGTTAAGGAACCACTCGGTAAGGCTAAGGAAAGTTAGAAGTAATGAGGTAAAACCACCCGCAATTGCAAACGTTGTCCAGTATCTCTTTCGTTCCCCACCTATGACCGATGCCGCAACTAAGCCAATGACTAATCCAATCCCGATAGTAAAGGAGAGCGGAACCGTGGGCTCTTGCAAGAAGGTATTAAATTGAATCGCTAAGTACTCTTTCAACAAAACCGCTACCCAAAATACCGGCAGTGAAAAGAGCAAGAAAGCTACGAAGGTCATGGAGTAATCAAAGCGACTGTATTGGCGAAGGGCAGTAATGATTCCGATCGCAATACCCACAACGATTGCAAAGATAGTTGCCGCTGCAACTAAGCGAATACTGATTGGAATCGCTGCTGCCAGTGATGAGGAAACTTCTGCGCCATCTCGGCCAGTTCCAAAATCGGGATTACCAACAAATACTCCTAAGACACCCTTGAGCCAGAGAAAATAACGGGCAGGTGGTGGCACATCTAGCGCTAAATCACGTGTGAGTGCGGCAATAAGAAAGTCTCGGTTGGGGTCGGTGCTCAACTGCAGATCTGCAGTTGGATCCGATGAAATTGCAGTCAGGTTATAAACAAGAAAAGTCGCGCCAAAAATCGTTACGAGCAATGCCCCAAGACGACGAAGGATGTAGGCAGCCATTAACTCATGGTCCTTTCAATTTTAAGCGGCGATGGTCAAAACTATTTGCAGACTATACAGCCAAAGGACGCTCGGAGAGTGATCTCCGAGCGTCCTTCAACCTTAATAAGTTGTACTAGCTAAAGGCTTAAACCCTTAGTACGTCCACTCCCAGTAGTTCCACACGATTGTTGGAGACAATGGGCCTGGCTTAACATTCTTGAGGTCCTTGTTGATTGCAACGATACCAGGGTGAATAAACACACCGATTGTTACTGCATCAGCATTTGTTAGACGCTCAATTTGAATGTACTTAGCTGTAAGTAATGAATCTGACATTGGAGCATCAAGAGTTGCGATAATCGCATCTACAGCTTTGTTGCTGTAACCCATGATGTTGTTTCCACCGTTAGTGTCAAAAATTTCAGCTGATTGACGCTGAGTTACTGATGATGCAACCCATGCGAAGAAGTACGCATCGTATTTTTCATTTCCAAGAAGTCCAGGCCAGTCGGTACGAACTTCTCCAACTAGATCAAATCCAACCTTTGCCATGTTTGCCTTTGTAAGTGCAAACTGTGAAGCACGACGTGGGTTGTTTCCTGGCACAAGAACATTCACCTTAAGTGGGCTCTTGAGTACATTTGGATAGAACTTTTGGACCAAGGCAAGTGCTGACTTGTTACGTGATTCTTGAGTTCCACGTGAGTAAAAAGCAGATCCGTTAGCAGCAATGATCTTGTCGTAGCGAGCTGAACCTGGAGCAACCCATGTTGATTGGATTGGCTTTGAAACACCATTAATTGGTGCGATCAGCTTTTCCAGGATTTCTTCGCGAGGAATTGCTAGCAAGAATGCCTGGCGAAGCGCCTTTGAACGGGCTCCATCCTTTACTGAGAAGAGACCCTTGTATTCGCCTTCTCCATCAGTTGTGTTGTAGTGAAGATCCCAGTGCTCGTAAGCAACTTCATCTTTACCAATAACATTAACGCTCTTGATTGCCTTGAGCTTTGCTACACCATCGGCAGTTGCCTGACCTGAGTAAACATCTAGTTCACCATTTGCAAGTGCTTGTGCGGCAGCTGTTCCATCGCCAATAAACTTGAAAACGATAGTGTCGATACTGCCAGTCATTGCTGGACCTGAGTTGTACTTTGGGTTCTTCTTCAAAGTAACAGAAGTCTTAGCAACTGCGTTATCGATCATGAATCCACCATTGCTTACAAGAAGCAAAGGATTGGTCTTGTCGGTAACAGATGTGATTGTGAAGTCCTTTGACCAAACATCACCCATCTTCTTCAACAGTGCTGTGTCCTTATTTGTGAAAGCCTTGATGAAGCGATCGCGAGCTAGCTCGTTCTCTGCAACAGTTCCAAGCTTTTCTTTTTCTTCAGCAAGTAACACAAGTGCGTGAACTGATGCTGGTCCTGGGCCGTAAAGATCCCAGTTAGCAATCTTCTTCTTGAAACGAAGAGTTACAGTCATCTTGTCAGCTGAAAGTGTTGGCTCGCCAACAATGTTTGTGCCGTAAACGCCTGAGTAGCTAATACCGTTGAATGCTGGTGGAGTTGTCTTGTTCTTTGGATCTCCAAGACCAGCAGCAATTGAGTATGCATCACTTTGGATTACGTGTGAAAGCAATAGATCTTCACCTGTGATTGGAGTTCCATCTGACCAAACGCGACCAGGGTTTACTGTCCATGATGTACGGAAATCAGTTGGTGAGTTTTTAACAATCTTGTATGAACCAAATACTGTATTTGGAACAAGTTCTTTCTTGCTGTTGTAATAGTTAAAACTAGCACCTTGTAGGTATGAAACTGCTGAACAAGTTGTTGAGTTTGTAGCTGAAAGGCCACAGTTCAAACCTGTAAGTGGGTTAGTTTCATGCAAGATAACCGTTGAACGTGTTGCAGCTTGTGCTGGTGTTAGCAATGAAAATGCTAGCGCCGCTGATGCTGCAGCTGCGAGCGCAAACTTTGCGCTACGTGTGAACTTCATAGATCCTCCTTGAGGGTTAAGAAAAGCGTCTGCGGAGAGTCGACCAACCCCGTAGGCGCTTTTGGTGTGGAAAGTCTGCCTAATGAATGCAGGATTAGCAACAGGTGAACGTTTGGCGCAGGCGTGGCTTTATAACGCCCATGTAAAGATTTGGTGTGAATGGGGTGATTTTTCGCGTGAAGGGCGAATTTATTGAACCGTGCTGGGATCGAGATTCTCGCCCAGCTTTAAGAAAAAGCGGATCGATGCCGCGGCGATGACAATGGCTATAACCCCACCAACTATCAAGGGCAGTCGCAATCCAAAGTGGGCTAGCGCTCCCCCGATGAGTGAGCCAACTGGCATTAATCCCCACACCAAAGTTCGCCGATCCCCTGGATTGTTAGGACTAGACCAAAGAGTGCTTTAGGTAGATCTAGCTCTTCGATCATAAACAAAACAATTGTCGCCGTACCCATTGAATAACACACGCCAATAAAAGATGTCGTTAAAACTAACCGGCGCAGAATTTTGTGGTGATAGAGATAGCTGATTCCAAATTTTATGTCGGCGACAACTTCACACGTGCCAATAATGAATCCGGCAACAATTAACATATAGATGGTGATGGCATTGGTAGCGATAGCAAGAGCTAAACCACCAACGATGTTAGCGCGGATCGCATTGGCGCTAGCCAAGATGAAGCGGCGATCAATGCGATCAACCATGGCGCCAATTGGAATTGCAAAAAGTAGCCATGGCAACATGACTGTGGCGCCGATCGCCGAGATTAGAACCGTATTGTCAGTTAACGAGATGGCAAGCAAAGGAGCTGCAGCCATCAGTACGCCATCTGAAAGATTAGAGATAAGACTTGCCGCCCACATTCGGTTAAAAGCTGGGCCCATGAGCAATACCTTATTGGTTAACTCGTTAAATTAAAAAGAACGGCCAGCTAAGTTTCCTTAGCTGACCGTTCTTACCCTCGATCTATAAAGTTACGATCCGTATTAAAGGAGCGAAACTAATTACTTGTTCATCTTTGCGATGAGCTCTTTTGCCTTAGCCAAGAATGTCCCTTGGATAACGATGTAGCCCAACTTCGGATCTGCGCCGGAACATGCTGGTGACAAAATGTATTCGGCTAGCTCCTTAACGGCAGCACCCTTTGCCTTGTCTTCATAAGAAGTTTCAATCAACATGTAACTAACAATTCCAAGTGTGTATACACCGGCAACTTTTGTGCCGTAATCGTATGAAACGATTCCATTTGCATCTTGCTTTGCCTCTCCTAAGAAAGCTGAGGTTGCAGCAGAATCTGGGAAAGTGAAGTTTCCGGCGGCGTTACCGACATATGCGGCGCGAAGACCATATGCATCGCCCCAGTTCTTCTCGGCATAAGCAATTGAGTAAGGAGTCTTTGCAGCCAATGTTGCAATTCCCTGAGATTGGTTAGCACCAACGATGCGACCAATATTTGCTGGTGAATTGATGTTCCCTGGGAACGCTGTAGTGAAAGCATCGTTTGCTGGCTTAGTCCATACCGTTGGCGCAACTCCATTTAGCCACTTTGTAAAATTATTTGAAGTACCAGATCCGTCAGCACGAAACACAACTTTAATTGGCTTATTTGGAAGTGTGTAGTAAATGCTCTTTGTACCCGAGCGAAGAATTACCGGATTTCCATTTTTTGTCACCACGTTACCTGATTTATCTTTACGATATGTAACTGTCTTTACAGAACGATTGTTATCCGCAACGATTGCTGGATCATTCCACTTGATAATTTCACCAGCAAAGATTCCTGCAATTGTTGCTGGTGTTAAATAAATTTCTTTTTTCGCTGGCAGATTTACAAGAACTGCAATTGGAGCTGCAACGATAGGGGCGTGAAAAACCGTTGAGCGCTTGGTGCTTGCTGTATGTGCAGAATCTGAGAACCAAAAGTTTCCAATGTTGGCATCAGCGTTTTTCTTACCTGTACCTGATCCCGTTGATGTATATACATATGAATGCTTTGATGATGTGGCATAGCCAGCTTTGCACGCTTGAAGAAGGGGATCAACAAATGATGCACCTGAACCTTGCAGGTCCAAGGCATGTGCCGATGGTGTTCCGGCAAGTACAAAGAAGGCCGCAATAACAGCTGCGGTCGCTTTTTTCGAAAATTTCATTTACTAACCTTTCATAGGAGGGTTGAGCGCTTTACCCCTTCAAAGTAAACAACCAGAGTTACGGCTAAGCAAGCAAAAAATGAATTGCCTCCCTACTTTAAGTGAACAGTAGGTGTCAGCCGAATCGACCGGTTACGTAATCTTCGGTCCGCTTATCTGTTGGCGCTGAGAAAATCTTGCTAGTTGGGGCAACTTCAACCATCTGGCCAGGGCCACCATCAGACAAGAAAAACGCGGTGTAGTCCGATACTCGCGCCGCTTGCTGCATATTATGTGTAACGATCACAATCGTCATGGTTTTTGCGAGTTCAGAAATTGTTTGCTCAATTCTAAATGTTGAGCCAGGGTCTAATGCTGAACATGGTTCATCCATGAGCAGTACTTGTGGCGAGACCGCCAGTGCTCGAGCGATACAAAGACGCTGCTGTTGACCACCAGAAAGTGCGCCACCATGTTCGCCTAAACGATCCTTGACTTCACTCCACAATCCGGCACGCTCTAAACACGACTCTAAAATTTCATCAGTGTTATCTCTTTTTAGCTGAGCTAACTTCAGTCCCGATAAAACATTTTCACCAATAGTCATGGATGGAAATGGGTTTGGTTTTTGAAAGACCATTCCAACTCGCAGGCGAATCTTTGTTACGTCAGTTCCAGGAGCATAAATATCTTTTCCATCAAGTAAAACTTGGCCAGCTAACGCTGCAGTTGGAATAAATTCGTGCATCCGATTAAGGGTTCGCAAATAAGTAGATTTTCCGCATCCAGAAGGGCCGATTAAGGCCGTCACTGTGCCAGCAGCAAAGTCTAAAGAGACGTCAGAGAGAACGTGCTTTTTCCCAAACCAGGCATGCACACCCAAGGTTTCAAGACCACTGCCAAGTAGTTGCGTCCCCGGCACGCGTTGTTCTCTGTTTCCGGCCACAGAAGCTAGAGATGACGGTGTCGTTTGCATTTTTTTCTCCACGTTCTCGTTGTTATCAGAAATCTGTACATTCGACATTTAGCTGACCCTTCTTCCACTAATAAAACGCGTTAAGCCAAATAAGATAAAGATGAAAGCAAGGAGCACGAGCATTCCACCCCAGGCACGCGCGAATGCTTCTTCTGTTCCTCCTGTTAAAAATGCCTTCCAAATGTAATACGGCAATGAGCCCATAGCTCCAGAGGTTGGATCGAGATTGAGTGAATCTCCACCGCCGGTAACCAGAAGCAATGGCGCGGTCTCACCGATGACACGAGCGACTCCCAAAATAATTGCAGTTACTAAACCGCTTTTGGCCGCCGGTAAAATAACGCCAGAGACGGTGCGCCATTGAGTTGCACCCAAAGCCACACCAGCTTCGCGCAATTCATTTGGAATAAGAAGCAACATCTCTTCGGAAGTTCGCGCAATAGTTGGAATCATCAAAATTGTTAAGGCCAATGATCCCATTAATCCGGAAAGTTCTTTAGTAACTGGATAAACCAGACTAGAAAGAATGAAAAGACCCGCAACAATAGATGGAACACCGCTCATGGCTTGAACTAGAAACTTGATTGGGCGCGCAAACTTTCCGCGGATCTCGGTGAGATAAAGCGCAGTGAGTACGCCAATTGGGAATGAAATGATGAGTGCGCCCGCAACCATAATTATGGTTCCTACTAAAGCGTGAAGCAGTCCACCTTCAGTAATCGGATCGTTCACTGAATTCAGTGCCATATCCTTGAAAAGCAAGGTTGGATGGATGCCTTTATAGCCCTTGATGACGACTGTAGAAATGATGCTCATAATTGGAATGATCACTAAAATCATGGCCAATAACGCAACGCCGCCCAAAACTGAATCTTTTGCAGCAGCTAAATCGCGAGCTTTTAATTGTTGAATAAAAATTAGCGCGATTGTAATGAAAAAGAAAGCAGCGCTAAACCCTAATTTTCCATTAAGTCCAGTAAGTTTCACCGTAACACTGGCCAAGATGGCACCTAAGATTATAAGCAAGCCGGTTTCAACACGTTGCTTTTGGGTAACTTCCCAGGGGCGAGAAGGTTGTGGGATCAGAATCTGACTCATCTGCCTTTTCCGCCAAATCTATTAATAAGCAAATCTGCAACAGCGTTCACTACCAGAGTGAGTACGAATAAAATTAACCCAGCTGCCATCAGCGCATCGACTTCATATGGTCCGGCTTCTCCAAATTTCAAAAGAATCAATGAGGCAACGTTTCCGCCAGCGCCAAATAACACTTGCCAATTTATTTGGTAGACCACATTTAAAACTGTGTAAACCGCAACGGTTTCACCCATCGCGCGCCCTAGCCCCAGCATCGCCCCACCAACTACGCCGCCACGACCGTATGGAATTACAACGGCTCGAATCATGGCCAACTTTGATGCGCCTAAAGCATATGCAGCTTGGATTCGATCGAGTGGCGTTTGGTCAAATATTTCTCTTGAAATAGAGGTGACAATCGGGATGATCATGATCGCCAAAACTAATCCTGCGATGAATGGGGAACGTTCAAAAATTGGAGCTGGCACATCAAATAATGGAATGAAGCCTAGGTATTTATTTATCAGTTTCGCCCAATACTCGGCGGACGACATGAAGATAAAAAATCCCCAAAAGCCAAATAACAACGATGGGAAAGCTGCCATTAAATCAATTAGCGAAACAAGAAACTTTTTTACTCGATCTTTTGCATAAAAAGTTAAATATAACGCGCTTAAAACCGCGATTGGAACCCCGACAATAATGGCGATTAATGCCGCTAAGAAAGTTCCAACAAGCATCGCGCCAATACCAATATTTGTTTCGACGATATTGCCATTTTCGTCAGCAATTACTTCCCACCTTGATTCAGTAATGAAGCTAAATTTTTCCTCTTGCAAAACATTCAAACCTTTTGCCGAAAGAAAAATTGCGATCAAACCAAGAATGACGAGCGATGCCATTCCGCCAAGTGTTACAACCGCCCGAAAAACTTTGTCTGATCGGCGCGGAACAGTCGTAATTTCGCGAGGCGCCGGTGGAACAAGAGTTGTCATTACTAGGCAAACTTTCCAGTTACCAAGAAATAAACTCGTCGGGCAACAGATACTGCGTGATCGGCATATCGCTCGTAGTAACGACCAAGTAAAGTTAAATCGATTGCGGTTTCAACTCCGTGCGACCAATTAGGTGCAATTAAAGCTGAGATCATTTCGCGGTGCAGATTGTCAATCTCGTCATCATCTTTTTCAACTTCGAGCGCCATTTCAATATTGCGGGTGGCAATTACAACGGCAGTCTTGCGAGCAATCTTTACCGCCGCTGCACCTTTAGATGTGAAGATGTGAACTAGTTCGGCAGGTATCGCAGAATCGGGATGACGAAGACGAGTAATTTTTGCCACGTGATGTGCCAGATCTCCCATGCGCTCTAAATCAGCACTCATACGCAAAGCAGTTGCCAATGCGCGAAGATCTGATGCAACCGGCTGTTGGCGGGCAATAATGTCAATAATGCGTGCATCTAAATCATGCTGAAAATCATCGACGGCAACATCTGCTGCGATAACTTCTTCAGCTAACTTTAAATCACGCGTTAGTATTGACTGTGTCGCCATTTCCATCAAGGTCGCTACTCGCTCACACAGATCTACAAGTGATTGAGAGACGCCGTCGAGTTCATCTTGAAACGCTGATCTGATTAGGGCCATGTCGGAAACCTAGGGGTGGCAAGTGAATAGATACCCCTGCTTAAGTGAACAGAAGGTAAACTGGGGCATTCAGGCGATAGAGTTCAAACATGGGGCTCTTTCGTAAAGATATAGCGACATTTGAGCCTGAATCTCTACCCCCAATTCTCCTCGATGTCCTAAACCAATTGGGCGGAGATGCCTTTATCGTCGCACCGGGTGAGGTTATGGTATTTGGTACGCAAGGAATTGAGCGGCTTGGCATTCTTCCAGACGGCCGGATTCAAAGCTCAGAATTATTAGCTCTCATTCGAGTCGTTCGGCGGACAAATCTGAAACAGCTAGGTGAAATTGATATCCCACGAGGACCTATTGGTGAAGGAAAACACGAACTCACCGTCAATGTTTTACCATTAACAAAAAATCAATTAGTTCTTGTTTTAGTTTCCGATGAAAGTGAAGCACAGCGCATCCACGACATTCGACGAGACTTTGTAGCAAACATTTCACATGAATTAAAAACACCCATCGGTGCGCTTTCACTATTAAGTGAGGCCGTGCTTGGTGCAAAAGATGAACCTGAATCAGTCATTAAATTCGCTACCCGAATGCAATCTGAGGCGAAACGATTAAGTGACTTAGTACAGGAAATCATTAATCTTTCACGGATTCAAGATTCTGACCCGTTACAAGAAGCGCAAGAAATTTCATTGTCTTACCTGGTTAAAGAAGCAATTGATCAGTGTCAAATAAGTGCGCAAAGTCGTGGCGTATCAATTACTTTTCAAGAAGAGAATGAAGCAAAAATTTATGGTGATCGCGACCAATTAATTATGGCGACGCAAAACCTCATTGAAAATGCCATTAACTATTCGCCCGAAAACACTAAGGTCGCCATCACAAGTACCGTCCACGATAACTTGGTAGAGATCTCGGTAACGGATCAAGGAATTGGAATTCCTGAAAGTGAGCTTGAACGTATCTTTGAGCGTTTTTACCGGGTTGATCCCGCACGTTCGCGCCAAACCGGTGGTACTGGTTTGGGTTTGTCCATAGTTAAACATGTGGCCGCTAAACATGGTGGTGACGTGAAGGTCTGGAGCGCAGAAAACATCGGAAGTACTTTTACTTTGATTCTGCCTCTTGTTAGCCACGCATCGGAAAATAAATAATGGCGCGCATATTAATCGTTGAAGATGAGATTTCATTTTCAGAAGCGCTATCTTTCCTTCTTGAAAAAGAGGGTTTTGAAACGGTCATTGCCGAAGATGGCAAAAAGGCGATTGAAGTATTTGATAAAGACGGGGCTGACCTAATTTTATTAGATTTAATGATTCCGGTTATCTCTGGCGTTGAAGTTTGCCGCACGATTCGCACTCGCTCACAAGTGCCGATAATTATGCTAACGGCCAAAGATGCCGAAATCGACAAAGTCGTTGGACTCGAAATCGGTGCCGATGATTACGTGACTAAGCCATACTCTTCACGCGAATTAATTGCGCGAATTAAAGCTGTTTTGCGTCGCGGAGTTCCTGATATCGAATTATTGGAAGATGGGGACTTGCTTGAAGTTGGTCCGGTTCAATTAAATATCGGAAAGCATCAAGTCTTAGTCCTCGGCAATTTAGTGGCATTACCGCTCAAGGAGTTTGAGCTCCTTGAATTTCTCATGCGCAATTCAGGTCGAGTCTTAACTCGTTCCCAATTAATCGACCGTGTTTGGGGCAGCGATTATTATGGAGATACTAAAACTTTAGATGTGCACATTAAACGGCTTCGTTCAAAAATCGAAAAAGATCCAGCAAATCCAATATTGATTCAAACTATTCGAGGCTTGGGTTACAAGCTTGAAGGTTGATTTACTTATGGTTTTGGCGAGCGGATCATTCGCTGAAAGTATTTGCCAAGAACTCGAGTACTCAATTTATTTTCACCCATAGTTACAAAGCCTAAAGTTTCATACGCTGCAATTGCGCTGTAATTATCGGTCCATACCCCAAGGCCCTGAACTTTCCATGGCCGATCTTGGAGATCGATAAAGTTAAAAAGTGAGCGAAGGCGCTGCCACTGGTTGACATCAATTATTTCAACTGCAACGTCGGGGTTCATATTCGTATTATGCCTATCCCAACTTAACTTATTTTACTAATTCGATCTTTTGCAACCGTTAAAGCAGGTGGGTCAGTTCCAAGAATTGCCGAGAAAACTCCTAGGCAGGCACGTGAAATTTTCAACCAAATTTTTGAACGTTTCTTTAATCCCAGCAAAGTGATCTCTCGATCATCCAGAGTTGCAATTGCAGCGTTAGCGATAATTTTATAGAAATACTTTCCAGCCCCACCAAATGGTGGGTTCAGAATAAAATCCACAACTTCCTTCGTTCGCTCGGCTGGCCGTAAATCATGCTGGCGAAAATCATTAAGCGCCGCTTCTAATTCGGCAACTGACCGGGGTGCATCTGTTAAACCGAGTGGAATAGCACTTTTGCTCCATTCGCCTACGTATGAATCTGCACCTTTATCGATGGGATAGCCCAGAGCAAGATGCGCTTTTAAAAATGAATCGGTAAAGGCACAATGAACCCAAAGCAAAAAGCGTGGATCTTTTGCTTTGTAGCTTTGATTATCACCTGATTTATTGGTGAATTCACCTTTTACATGATCGTGCATAGTGTTGACGCGGGCTGCTTCTTTTTCGATCGCTTCAAGGGATGCAAAGGTTGTAATCGTTAACCAGCGAGTTGTTCCGGCTAGGCGCCCCAATGGATCTTTTTCATAACGAGAATGTTCGGCCACGCCGGCGAGTGGAGCTGGGTGTGCGGCTTGCAACAACAAAGCACGCACACCGCCCACTAACGTGGCGATATTTCCGTGAACTTGCCAAACGGCACTACCTGGCCCAAATAATCCAACATCGTTGCCAATAGCAATTTTATTGACCCAATCAGGATGGCCATCTTTTGAACCTGAAACATTTTCCCGAAACTTATCGGCTAATGGTTTGGTCAGACGCGAATTAAGAATTGATGACTCCTGTACTTAGTAAGACCAGCAAGGTTGAACCCACAACAACTCGATAAATTATAAATGGAGTAAAACTTCTTGTCGTAACAAACTTGAGTAGCCAGGCAATCACAAAGTAGCCAACAACGAAGGCGATGCCGGTTGCCACAGCTGTTTCTGAAATCGAGAAAACTGCAGGTGTTGATTTATCTGAAACCGCTTGCTGGAGTTGATAAAAACCACTGCCAAAGACAGCTGGAATCGCAAGCAGAAACGAATATCGAAGCGCCGCTTCGCGGGAGTAGCCAAGAAAGCGACCCATCGCAATAGTTGCTCCAGATCTAGAAACGCCAGGAATCAAAGCCATCGCTTGGGCAAATCCATACAACAATCCGTGCTTGGTAGAGAGTTGCTCCAAATTGCGATCTGATTTTCCAAATTTATCTGCAGCGCCAAGAACTAGCCCAAAGACAACCATGACCGTTGCGATTAACCACAGCGAGCGCAGATCATTTTCGATGAAGTTACGACCCAAGTACCCCAAAATAACAATGGGAAGTGAACCAATAATGATGAGCCAGCCCATTCTTGCTGATTGTTTTTCGGGGGCTAGTAGTTGATTGCTTTTATTCAATGATTTAATCCACGCTGAAATAATCGCCGCGATATCTTTTCTAAAAAAGATTAGTACAGCTAACTCAGTACCAATTTGAGTAATTGCGGTAAACCGGGCACCAGGATCTTGTGCCTTATCCATAAACTCACCAGCAATACGGATATGCGCGCTCGATGAGATTGGCAAAAACTCCGTCAGGCCCTGAATGATGCCGAGAAAAATAGCCTCAAACAAAACGGTCTCCTGACGAAGTGGATAGTGCCCAATACTAGTGACTAGATATCGAAACGATCTGCGTTCATCAGCTTGCTCCACGCTGCGCCAAAGTCATCAACAAACTTTTGCTTGCTGTCATCTTGTGCGTACAGCTCCGAATAAGCGCGAAGTACCGAGTTTGAGCCAAAGACTAAATCGGCACGGGTTGCCGTGAACTTAATGTCACCTGTTTTGCGCTCTCGTATGTTGTACAAGTTCACACCAGCTGGCTCCCACGTAAATGCCATATCAGTCAGATTGACGAAGAAATCAGTTGTCAGTGCGCCGACGCGATCGGTGAAGACGCCGTGTTTTGTGCCGCCATAGTTAGTTCCCATAACGCGCATTCCACCAACTAATGCAGTCATTTCATGAGCAGTAAAGCCCATCAACTGTGTGCGATCGAGCAACATTTCCTCTGGTGTAACGATGTAATCATCTTTTTGCCAGTTACGGAAGCCATCGTGCAATGGCTCAAGTGGCGCAAATGATTCGCCATCAGTTTGTTCAGCTGTCGCATCGCCACGTCCGGCTTTGAAATCTAAAGTCAGAGTTGCACCAGCCGCCTTTGCAGCTTGCTCAACGCCAACATTTCCGGCCAAGACGATGACATCGGCAAGCGATGCACCTGCGGCAGTTGCAATTGGTGCAAGAACATCTAGTACACGTTGCAAACGTGCTGGCTCATTTCCTTGCCAATCTTTTTGTGGTGCCAAGGCAATTCGTGCACCATTTGCACCACCTCGAAGATCAGATCCACGGAATGTGCGTGCACTATCCCATGCAGTTGACACTAAATCAGCGACAGATAATCCAGAAGCTGCGATTTTTGTCTTAACGCCAGCAACATCAAAGTTTGCGTTGCCTGGCTTTACTGGATCTTGCCAAATTAAATCTTCGGCCGGAACATCTGGACCAACGTAGCGAACCTTTGGTCCCATATCGCGGTGGGTAAGTTTGAACCAGGCCCGCGCAAAAACTTCATCAAAGTATTCTGGGTTCTTATAAAAGTTTTCCGAAATTTCGCGATATGCCGAATCAACCTTCATCGCCATATCGGCATCTGTCATCATTGGCATTAAGCGAATTGACGGATCTTCCACATCGGCTGGCTTATCTTCTTCTTTAATATCAATTGGCTCCCACTGAGTCGCCCCAGCCGGAGATTTTGTTAACTGCCATTCGTAGTTGAGTAACAAATGGAAGTAACCGTTATCCCATTGTGTTGGGTTGGTTGTCCATGCGCCTTCAATTCCACTTGAAACAGTGTCGCGGCCAACGCTGCGAGTTGTGTGGTTCATCCAGCCAAAACCTTGTTCGCTCAAGTCAGCACCTTCGGGTGCAGGACCAAGAGCAGCTGCGCTGCCATTTCCATGTGCTTTTCCAACTGTGTGACCACCAGCAGTGAGCGCAACGGTCTCTTCATCATTCATTGCCATACGTGCAAAAGTTTCCCGGATATGTGCGGCGGTTAATGCTGGATTAGATTTTCCATTTATGCCTTCAGGGTTAACGTAAATAAGACCCATCTGAACTGCGGCCAATGGGTTTTCCATTGTGCTGGCATCATTTAAATCACCGTAACGTGAATCACTTGGCGCAAGTAGTTCAGATTCAGAGCCCCAATAAATATCTTTTTCTGGATGCCATGAATCGGGACGACCAAAACCAAAACCAAAAACTTTTAATCCCATTGACTCGTAAGCAATAGTTCCGGCCAAGACCATGAGATCGGCCCAGCTAACGGAGTTTCCATACTTCTTTTTAATTGGCCACAACAAACGACGTGCCTTATCTAAGTTGACGTTATCTGGCCAAGAGTTCAAGGGCGCAAAACGAAGATTTCCAGTTCCGGCGCCGCCACGTCCGTCGGCAGTTCGATACGTTCCTGCCGCGTGCCATGACATACGAATCATTAGACCGCCATAGTGTCCCCAGTCTGCTGGCCACCAACTTTGGCTATCCGTCATTAATGAATGCATATCTTTTTTCAATGCTGGGATATCTAAACTCTTGAGTGCTTCGCGATAGTCAAAATCGGCACCGAGTGGATTGGTCTTTGCATCTTGCTGATGCAAGATATCTAGATTGAGAGCCTTGGGCCACCAGCTAACATTTGAATATTCATTTACTGTGATGGCACCGTGTGCCACTGGGCACTTACCTGAATCTGACATGGTAGCTCCTTTAAAAAATTATTGGTTCTATGATGAAACCTTATCCCGAATACCAATTTAGCGCCCAGTTTGGCGAGGCTGATGGCTCTAACTATTAGTTAGTTGCTCAGTGTGAGCGCCAATATGGCCACCACAAAGTTTTACTAGCGAAGTCAGATGTACCTGACCTTTCTCGGGATGCACAGAGGTACGATTCCAATCATCGGCTGAGGCGTTTTTTAAAATCTCATAATTTAAATTGTGTGCAGCTTCAAATGCAGATAATGAAATTTGTGGATTTCGCTTTTCATATTTCAAGCCCGTTGGAAATTTCTCTTCATCGAAGGGCACGATCGCTGGATTATCTTCAGCCAAAGCATTTGCAAATCGGACGCCAAATTGAAGTTCGGCATCGGCCATGTGGTGAATTACAAATGCGGCAGACCACTGATCAGGCGCAGACGAAAAGTTCATTTTATCTGGCGATATCGCCTTGGCTGCTTCAATAAATGCCTGAACATTGCTGTGATATGTATCGAGAAGTTCCTGAGGATTCATAGTCTGAGCATACTATTTGGCGCAATCAATTTAAATAGGAGATACTTAAATATGACTCCAACTCCGGCAGAACAGCTTGGCATTAAAGGCGGCGATTTCGTCATGTTCAGCACACATTGGTGTGGCTATTGCAAGCGGCTAAAGAGCCAACTCAATGAATCTGGAATCGAATTTCGCGAAGTAAATGTAGAAGAAGAGATTCAATACGCACCCTTTGTCGAACTAGTAAATGGTGGGAATCGGGTCGTTCCAACACTTCTGTTTTCAGATGGTAGCTCACTAACTAATCCATCAGTGATCGCGGTAAAAGCCAAGATTTCATCTTTAATTTAGAATTCCAAGCGCGCCACACTTGCAGATTTACCCAAAGGCTAATCAGGCACATGTAAACTTTATATCCTATCGCGGATTGCGCGAGATACAAGGAGAGTAAATATGTCGTCATTAACGACGTCAATTGCAACAGGAGTAACACCTGAAAAACTTGGCAACTTACGCAAGTGGAATATCGCACTTACCGTTATGCATCTTGGACAGGCAATCGCAATGTTGCTTCTTACAAGTGACTTTGCGCTAAAAGTTTTGAGCTCATTTCCAGCGGGTCCCCCAGGAACTGAAGGCTTAGAAACCAAAGTCTTATTTGAAGTTCGAGTCGGTTGGGTCATTGCTGCATTTCTTGCACTTGCCGGAATCGATCACCTACTGACCTCAACATTTGGTAGAAAAATTTACGAAAGAGATTTAAAGGGCGGAATCAATCGTTTCCGTTGGGCTGAATATTCAATCAGTGCATCTTTAATGATCGTGATTATCAGCATGTACTGGGGCATTGTGACACTTGCGGCATTAGTTGCCGTCGTTGGTGCAAATATTGCAATGATCTTGTTTGGCTGGTTGCAAGAAAAAATGAACCCACCAGGGCGAACTGTTACAACCATGATGCCGTTCTGGTTTGGAACTTTGGCTGGAATCGCACCATGGCTAGCAATGTCAGTAAACGTCTCGCAAATCCCATTGGATGAGGCACCAGCTGGATTGTTCCTAATCTTGGTTGTGCAAGGAATCTTTTTCTTCTGCTTTGGCCTTAACCAATGGCTGCAGTATCGCGGAGTTGGAAAATGGACCAGTTACATGTTTGGTGAAAAGACCTATTTAGTCCTAAGTCTTGGCGCTAAATCTTTGCTGGCTTGGCAAATCTTCGCCGTTTCTCTAATTCCAATCGCAAATTAATTGGTAGCGAAAGCTCCAGCTTAAAAACTGGAGCTTTCGCTAGATTTTTTCTATCCACCCCCACTATCGTGTGTGCGTGAATACAACAGTTGATGCAGATTTCCTAGAGCTCCCATTAAAAGCCGTTTCCGATGCCGCAATTTCTGCTGGTCAAAGCTCTGGTGCATCGCATGTTGATGTCAGAATTGAGCGAACCAGAACGGGCTACCTGTCGCTTCGTGATGCCAAGTTAGAGACAAAAACAGATTCAACAAATTTTGGCCTTGGTGTTCGAGTCATTGTTGACGGCGCTTGGGGCTTTGCCTCATCACCAAGTGTCAGTATTGAATCAGCCGTCAAGTTAGTTGCAACGGCGATTGCAATGGCCAAGACTTCAAAGCCGTTGGCAACAGAATACGTTGATCTCGTAAGTGAGCCGGTTTATGCCGATCAGCAATGGGTTTCATCCTATGAAATCGATCCATTTGCAGTGCCTGAATCAGAGAAAATTAGTCGCCTGGCCGATTTAAGTTCGGCCTTACTTAACTCCAAAAGCGTCAATCACACTGGCGCAATGAGTATGTTTGTAAAAGAACAAAAGCATTACGCCGATTCGTATGGAACAAGTACTACTCAACAACGTGTCCGTGTTCAAACTCAGATTGATGCAATTTCAACTGGTGATCATGGCTTCGAATCGATGCGCACGTTGGCACAACCAGCTGGATATGGCTGGGAGTGGATGGGCAATTCCATTTGGAATTGGGATCAGGAAATCGCACAGCTGCCAGAATTATTGGCTGAAAAAGTTAAAGCTCCTTCTGTTACCGCTGGACGATATGACTTATTAATTGATCCGACTAATCTGTGGCTGACAATTCATGAATCAATCGGTCATGCCACCGAACTAGACCGTGCAATCGGTTATGAAGCAAATTATGCAGGTACATCTTTTGCAACACCAGATAAGTTGAATAACCTGCAATATGGTTCAAAGCTGATGAATGTAACGGGAGACCGCAACACAGAGCACGGCCTTAGCACCGTGGGTTATGACGATGAAGGAGTCGCGGCGCAGCGTTGGGACATCATTAAAGATGGCCTTCTGGTTGGTTATCAATTAGATCGACGGATCGCATCTCGCGTGGGGCGCGATCGAAGTAATGGCTGTGCTTACTCGGATTCACCGGCCCACGTTCCAATTCAACGTATGCCTAATGTTTCTTTGCAACCAAACCCTACTGGCCCAACAATTCAAGAAATGATTTCATCGATTGATGATGGAATATATGTCTTGGGTGATAAGTCTTGGTCAATTGATATGCAACGGTACAACTTCCAGTTCACTGGTCAGCAGTTCCATCAGATTAAAAATGGAAAAATAGTTGGCCAATTAAAAGATGTTGCATATCAAGCAACGACAACTGATTTTTGGGGTTCAATGAAGAGTGTTGGCGGTCCATCAACATATGTTTTGGGCGGTGCATTTAACTGCGGTAAAGCTCAACCCGGACAAGTCGCCGCGGTTAGCCATGGTTGCCCAGCAGCAATTTTCGACAAAGTAAATATTCTCAATACAGTTGGTGAGGCTGGCAAATGATGCTTGCACAAGATCTAATTGAAAAAATTGTTACAAAGGCAAATAGCGATGATTGTGTAGTAATTGTGACCGACAAGACTCAAGCGAACCTTCGTTGGGCAAACAGCACTTTGACAACAAATGGTGTTATTCAGGAACGAGCAATTACCATCATTGCCTTTGTTGCCGTCAATGGTGGCATGGCCGCTGGTTCAATTTCTCGTACCAACATTAATGAAAATGAAATTGATTCAGCGATTGAAGAAGCTATCCGAAGTGCAATATCTGCCGGTCCGGCCGAAGATGCACAAGAGCTAGCAAAAAATGTAACTAGTGGAAATTGGGATAACGAACACTCCCCGACTGACTCCAAAGTCTTTGCACGTTTTGCACCTGAACTCGGCGAAGTGCTGAAGAAATCAACGGCAGATTCAATTGAACTCTTTGGATATGCCGAGCACACGCACGAAACTACGTGGATTGGATCAAAGGGTGGTTTGCGTATTCGACACGATGCTCCAATCGGTCGAGTCGAGATGACTGGAAAATCTCATCAACGCTCACGTTCAACATGGGAAGGAGTGGAAACCCATGACTTTTCAAATGTTTCGGTGCCAACTATTGATGCAAAAATCCGTGAACGTCTCAATTGGCAAGCAAAGAAAATTGATTTACCGGTCGGCAAATACGACACGATTTTGCCCTCTGGCAGTGTTGGCGATTTGTTGACGTACATGATGTGGGTTTCAGATGCGCGCAGTGCATGGGAAGGTCAAAGTGTTTTCGCGAAAAAGGGTGGTGGAACTCGAGTAGGTGAAAAGCTTTCCGATACGCCAATCAATTTCTATAGCGATCCAAACCATGTGACTCTTCCTTTTGCTTCACATATTTCAAATACTGAATCTTCTCCTTATGGTTCCGTCTTTGATAATGGCCAAGCCCACAATCGTGTTGATTGGCTCAAAGAAGGCGTGCTTACATCACTCGTACAGACACGATCAACTGCTCAGTTAACCTCGTTGCCATTTACCCCAATGGGTGGCAACTTCTTGCTTGATATCCCAGGTGCAAAGGGCACACTTGAAGATGCAATCAAGCATGTCAAGCATGGTTTATTACTAACCACGTTTTGGTACATCCGTATGGTTGATCCCAACTCATTACTTCTTACCGGATTAACTCGCGATGGCGTGTATTACGTAAAGGATGGCGAAGTACAAGGAGCGACGAACAACTTCCGTTGGAACGATTCTCCGGTTAGTGCCTTGTCCAGAATCGACTTTGCTGGGTCAAGTCAGTGGACTCAACCACGCGAGTGGGCCGGTGACATTTCACAGATGTACATGCCACCTTTAGTAATTCGCGACTTTAATATGTCAACGGTGAGCCCCGGAAATTAACTCCTTGAAACACCAGGAAGTAATTACTGCTCTCCACAATGTTGCTAAGCCTCATAGAGTCGTTGACTTGCAACGGTTCTATAAAACCGCACCTGGTGAATACGGCCATGGCGATGTTTTTCTAGGAATATTAGTTCCAGTTACTCGAACGGTGGCTGCGCAATTTAGTACCCTGTCACTTAAAGAGATCAGTAAGCTTCTGAAATCACCTTTTCACGAAGCTCGTCTTTGCGCACTTGTCATCATCACAAATCGATTTAAGAAATCAAAAGAGGAAAAGGAGCGAGTTGAACTCTTCGATTTCTATTTAGATCAGGTCCGAAAAGGCAACGTTAATAACTGGGACTTAGTCGATGTTTCTGCCCCAGCTTTTGGTGAGCATTTAGTGGGAAAAAAAGAGGCACTACCATTACTAAAGAAGCTAGCTAAATCCGATAAATTATGGGAGCGCCGTGTTTCTATCGTTCTAACTTTTGGCTTGATTAGGCATCATGACCTCATGCCAACTGTAATTATTTCGGCGATACATTTGAAAGATAAGGAAGATTTAATTCACAAAGCCTCGGGTTGGATGCTTCGCGAAATGGGAAAGAAAAATCTGATCCACCTTCGAGGCTTTCTAAAAGAACACGCCCACGAAATGCCTCGCACCATGCTGCGATATTCAATTGAAAAACTACCCGAGAAAGAACGCCAGAAGTGGTTGAAATTTAAAGGTTAAGTAAATACAGGCTTAATCGAAGATTGGGCCAACGGTACGAGAGCGCTTGAGTTCAAAGAAACCTGGATAACTAGCTGCTAGAACAATTCCATCCCACAACTTCGCCGCATCCTCCCCCTTTGGGGCGGGTGAAATCACTGGTCCAAAGAAGCCCACGCCTTCAATTGCAATAATTGGTGTTCCTACGTCATCACCAACAATCTTGATTCCGCGCGAATGGCTTTCAACTATTTTTGAATCCCACTTATCGTTATTCATTTCTAAAGCTAACTCTGGATCAGCGCCAATTTCAGTTAATGCCGCACGAAATAAATCTTCTTTAATTGCTTCTTTCTCGATGTGGATTCTGTTACTAATCGCCGTATAAATTGGAAGCACTTTGTCGGTGCCGTATTTATCTTCTACAGCTTTTACAACTCGTCCACAGAACCAAGAGTTTTGCAGGCTTGACTTGTACTTTTCAGGCATTTCGCGATCTTTATTGAGATGACCCAAAGAAAAAATGCTCCACGTGATCTCAACATCTCTTAACTTTTCAACTTCTAGGATCCATCGTGATGTCATAAAGGCCCAAGGGCATATCGGATCAAACCAGAACTCTGCTTTTGTTTTTGTAGTCATGATGAAATTCTATGCCCAATCTCGTTAATATAAAATAATTATGGTACTAATCGAAGCTGATCAAGAATAGACATGGCGCGCAGTGAATCTTGCAGCGGTACAACCCAGCCACCTTGATCCTTAATGTGAGATCCAAACTCTTCTATCATTAGCTGGTAAGCATCGAGGGGTTCAAAGTTTTCGATTGAGTTGCCGACCTGTAATGAGCTAGTGGTACGCCATGAAGTAAATGTGTCATTTCCAGGGCAATAGATCGAGCCAGTAGAGCCGTTAACCTGTAAAACCTGAGACTCATCCTTTTCAAATGAGGTTTCCCCAGTTATAAGAGTTGAGCCGTTGACCAGTCCTTCAAAATTAGTAGTGAGGTCAATTCCAGTTTCTCCACAATTTCTGGCAATTGACGTCAATTCAAATTTCATCTGTTCGCCAAAAAAGGCAATCAGGCTATGAATTACGTATGGGCCAACATCAAATAAACTTCCGCCACCTTTTTTTAAATCCTGGCGATAATTACCTACAAGAGACGCTGGAAATGTGAATGCTGAATTAAATCCCTGAATTTCTCCAAGGGATCCTGATTTAATTACTTCAGTCATGCGTTTAAAACGTGGATGCCAACGCGTCCATACCGCCTCAACTAATAAACGCTGATTAGCGCTAGCGGCTTGAATCATTGATTCAACTTGGTTGGCGTCCATAGCTAATGGTTTCTCACATAAAACATGCTTACCTGCATTGAGCGCTTTGATACTCCACTCGCAATGCACATCATTAGTCAGTGAAATATAAACGGCATCCACCAATGGATCAGATAATAATTCTTCGTACGATGAATAAACCTTTGTCGGGTTTAGGTCAGCTGATCGCTGACTGTCTCGACTAGCAACGGCATACAAAGTCGCATTCGATGCGTTATGAACCGCTGGAGCTAATGCCTTAGTTGCAATCCAACCCGCCCCAAGAAAACCCCAACGGATACTCATGCGCGTAGAAGTTTTGGCTCCACCGGTAAACCATTAGCTAATGCTGACTCTTCGGCTGCTTGCATAATCGCAACCACATCACGTGATTGCGTTGCCGTTACTGACATAGGTGTGCCATTGTTTAGAAATGCGACGAGTGAGGCGTGAAATGCATATGGCACATTATTTTTATGGGCGATAACCTCTTCGCTTCCATCTTCCTTGTGATGGGTCACAATCGCTGGCAAGTCAGCCACTGAATCGCCAGCTGCTGGATCCCAATTACCTGTGATCGCTCCCTTAGTTCCTAATACAAAGTACTTTGGCTTTCGCGCAGCTGCAAGATCTGAGTTGGTGAAAATTGCCTGTACACCATCTTTGAAAGTTAAAGTTACTTGAGCATGATCAGCATTAGTTATATGGGTCCACACACGCTTTTGATTTAATCCACTTACGAATTGCAAGGGTGATGAAATTGTTGCCAAAATTTGGTCGATGAAGTGGCTACCCCAGTCAAATATTGCTCCACCTGAAACTGCAACATCGGAGTGCCAAAATGAACATGGCTTTGAGTATCCGCCAACGAAACTTTCGTAATGAAATACTTCACCGATTTGACCCGAATCAATAATTGATTTGATGGTTATAAAGTCAGCGTCATATCGACGGTTTTGATAAACAACAAGTAGTAGCTGTGATGCGGCCGCAAGTGCCATTAACTCATCACACTCATCTGTTGTAAGTGCCATTGGTTTTTCCAGGACAACATTGATGCCAAGAGTTAGTGCAGCCTTTGCCCAAAAATAATGACTATTTGGCGGGGTTGAAACAACTACCAGATCAATTTCACCCGAATCTAGCATTTCCTGAGCATCGCTAAAAGTTTTTGCATCTGGAGCTAAGGAGAGGGCCGCGGTTAATCGCTCAGGGTTAGTGTCACAAACAGCCGCAAGAACCATGCCATCTGTGGCAAGAAGTGCTTTGTTGTGTTCGTCGCCAATTGCACCATACGCCAAAAGTCCAACTCGAATATTTTGTGAAGACAACTCAAACTCCCGTAATTAGATAAGTTCTTAGTTTACTTGTATCAACTCTGACCAGCGACCCGAACCCTAAACTTTTAATTGTTCTGCCCACGCCGTTTCTAGCGTCTGAGTGAAGGTTTCTACCGACTGGGCCCCCGAAATTCCATATTTCATATCGATCACGAAGAATGGAACACCATTGGCCCCAAGATCAGATGCCACTTTGCGGTCAGCGATTACTTCTTCGCTAAATGCCCCTGAATTCAAGATGTCTTCTACTTTGTCGGCATCGATACCAATGCCAATTGCAATAGCTACTAAATCAGCGTGCGAAAAGATGGGTTTAGATTTCTCAAAATAACTGGAGTACATCGCCTCTAGCAGCTGATCTTGTTTATTAATTGTTGCAGCCCATAACAAGAGCCGATGCGCATCAAAGGTATTACCAGATAATGTTGAATCTAAGTCGTAGCAAAGACCTTCACCATCGGCAATTGCGCAGACGTTGGCCTGCATCGACTTTACGCCTGCCTCATCGACACCGTATTTTTCCGACAAAACTTGTGATGTTGGCAAGGTTTCTAATGCATTTGGGTCTAATTGAAAAGCACGATGTCGAATAGTGATTTCATCTTTGTCCGCAAAAGTAGAGAGTGCCTTTTCTAAACGTCGTTTGCCAATAAAGCACCACGGGCAAACAACATCGGACCATACATCGATTATCACTTCTTTATCCTACGCTTCCTGCTTCAAAATCAAAATCCTAAAGCTGGGCGAGCATCTTCTTCATCTGTTCAATCTGAGCGCTTTGATCAGCAATGATTCTTAATCCAAAGGCTTTTACTTCCGCGTTTTTTGCATTTTTAATCATGTCAACCATGTCAATTGCACCATCATGGTGGCCAGTCATCCCCTGAAGCCACAACTGATCAAATTCTTTCCCGCTTGCAGATTCTAGTTTTACTAAATCTTCGGCACTGAGCATGCCACTCATGTCATGATCCATCTGACCCATTTCTTGACTGGCACCGGCATCTGTAAGCCATTTTTTCATAGTAATAATTTCAGCACTTTGTGCGGCAGCAATATCTTTTGCCAAAGCCAATAGTTCTGGGTTTTGTGACCGAGTCACAGCAATTCCTGACATCTCAATTGCTTGTTGGTGGTGCGGAATCATCATCTGTAAAAACATGACATCGGCGCTAGCAAGATCAGAGCTTTGCGTATCACCCATGTCATGGCCCATGTGATCAGAACTCATCCCTGATTGATCGCCACGGATTAAGATCCCCGCAATTAATCCAAGCAGAACAAGAACTACTCCAACAAGTGACCCTGTTTTCTTATCAATATTAATCTGCATGGACTTACCCCCTATTGAGACTTCGATTATACTGTCATATTTCTAGTTTTGTAACTTTGAAATTTGGTCTGCGGTGCGTCTGGCTGCAGATAAAGCGCCTTGAATGTGGCCTGGCGTATCTACAGCGGTTTCGGTGGATGTGAAATAAAGCCGATTATCGAAGTATCCGGCACGCAAAAATGGCGAACCAAATAATTGATATTCGGTTAGTTCGGCAACGTTAGATGGCGAAATAAATACTGACTCTTTCCAATCCTTAATTATTAATTCCCGAGGCGATCTTGCTTGTTCGCCAAAATGCTTTTTCATAAACGGCAACTACCTTGGTTACCGCCCCCATCCACACTGGAGTTCTAGATGCGATATCCAATAAATCTAGAAACCCATTCCCCTTGGTTTGTTGAAACTTTAACCTGGTCTGCAAAATCAATTGTGGTTACCTGAGTTAAAAACTTCACGGTTTCATCCGGAAGTAAGGCATGCAAAGCCGAAGCAAGTGCCCCCATCCCACCGACAACTCTTTGGGCTTGATGATCCAATGGATTGCCTTGCATCTTGGCCACACCGTTTGGACCTTCATACATCATGATGCCCAAAGAAAATTGCGGAAATGTTTTTAGCCCACATTCAGCGATGACTTCAAATACTTCGTCTTCATTATTCCAAAACCAAGTGGCCCCTAAATCAACGCCCGGATAAACAGTCTGCAAACGCCCGCCTACTTGATTACTTGCCTCGAGAACAGCAACTGATAATCCGGATCGAATTAAATGGCCGGCCAGGCGTAAGCCACTGGGGCCAGCGCCAACAACGACAACATCGACGCTTTTCATCACTTTTCAACCTTAACCAATCTCGTAAAAATGAATGAACAAGTTGCACTTTTATTTGGTTTGAAACGATTTTCCGTTATCCGACGAAGTAAAGATTGTCGAGCCTGCCGCGACAACTACCAGCTCTCTGGATTGTGCTAGCACCGCGATATTTTCAGATATGTTTAAACCCATAATATCGAATCGATCTTGCCCTACCGCCGTAATGTCATTTTTATTTTTGTAATGGTAAAGACCTTCATGCGTACCAAAGAAAATTTGCTTACCCAGAACTTTAATATTATGAATGTGCGAAAGATCATTAATTCCAGCTGCGGTTGCGCCAGAAGTTGATGTGACGATCAAAGAGATAGAAAGAAGAAGGATTTTCTTTAACATTTCTAAACTCTTCCTGCGTAAGGCATCATTCCAGGGACGCTATAAATATTTGAATACCTGAGGCCTGATTTCGTTGATCTTGCCTCCCACATCATTCCGTTTCCAGCATAAATCGACATGTGGTGAATAGTGCTGATTGTTCCCTTGTAAGAGTAAAAAATAAGATCTCCAGGTTGCATATCTGCAATTGGGATCTGCTTTGTATATGTGTAATAAAGACCGGAGTTCAAGCGATCCCAAATCGGCCAACCAAATCCGGCGTATTTATATGCTGCATAGACAAGGCCAGAACAGTCAAAGGCGTTTGGGCCTTCATCTCCCCAAACATAAGGCTTACCCGCCAAAACTTGTTTCTTTGCAAATTCAACTGCCTTTAATCGCTGAGCTTCATTGGTGCGAGAATTTTTAGCACCGGTTGGTCCCCCAGTTTTCCAAACTTTCGACTGCCCTGTGACCTTTGTAGCTTCATTTGCACGGGTCTCTTCAAGAATTGCCAGCTGTCGCTTTTGCTCCAAAGTGATTCGGACTTTCTTGGCAGATGCAAGGTCGCGCGCTAATTTATCTTGGACAGCCTGAAGTTTATCGACTTCTTTTTGTTGTTCAGCCTTTGCATCGTCAGCCTCTTTTTTCGCATCGGCGACTTTGATGGTTACTAATCGCTGCTCCTCCTGTGCAATTTCAGCTGCTTTACGTGCTGCGATCGCAATTTCTTCGGCCGCCTTAAATCGCGTAAGGGCGGTTTTATTTCCTACGCCAAGATTTTCTAAAGTTGAAAGTCGATCTATTAATTCTTGTGGACCACTGGCACTCAGAACTGATTCGAGATCACTTACTCCGCCACCGGACATATAGGCATTGATTGCAAGCTTGCCAATTTCTCTGTGCGTTTGCGCAACGGCTGCCGCAGCCTCTTGAGCAATCCGATTAGCCTCGTTAGTTTTAATAGCTGCTTTTTTTAATTCATTTTGAGCAGCAACATACTTTGCGGTCGCTGCATTGGCGATAACTGTGAGCGCTCTCAAATTACCTTTTGCCTGGCTCAATTTCTTCAGAGCTCCATCAGCAATTTTCTTCTTAGCAATTTCAGCTTTCTTTGCTGCCTCAATTTGAGCCAATGTTGGTTTGTGGTTTGAGCCGTAAGAAATAGGAGCTGATAATAAGTTAATCCCTAAAAATAAAACAAGGGAGAGTACGAGAGATTTTCTATTTTTTAACTTCATAATCTACGAGCCCCCACAAATGGTTTTCTACCAAACATTTTAGTTATATTAATTACTTCAACTTTTTTTCCAGGCCGAGGTGCTTGCACCATTTTTCCCCCACCCATATACATAGAAACATGGCTGATCGGCTTACCAAAAAACATTAGATCGCCTGGCTTAAGGGCAGAGTATGAAACTGATTTTCCGTACTTAACCTGGATACGAGATGAGTGAGGCAGTGAAACTCCCGCTTTTTGGAAAGCACGCATTGTTAACCCTGAGCAATCCCAACGGGTGGGACCGGCGGCAGCCCAAACGTAGATATCTCCAATCTGTGCGAGTGCAAATTTAAGAGCAAGCGAGCCTCTTGAATTGTCTCCCTTATAACTTTGCGCATATTTTTTTGAGTCAGCAAATATCTTATTTTCTCTATCTGCTTCTTCGCGCAGAAGTTGTTCGCGATCTTCCTTCTTTAGAGAATTTAAAACCTTTGTGGCTTCGGCAAGTGCCTTCTTGGCCGCATTAACTTCCTTCGTTAATTTCGCTTTTTGCGCGACTAAGTTTGTGGTGCGATCTACCAAAACTAACTGAGAGGCTTGATATCGCTGACGAGTGGCTTTGTAATCACGTAGTGCTTTGGCATTTCTACTTCCAATAACTTCCAAGATAGAGGCATCAGAGAGGTACTGAGTGGGATCACCACTCAAAATTAATTCTAATGAATGGCTAAAGCCTGATCCTTGATAGCTTTGAATGGCAATTCGTGAAAGAAAAGTTGAAGCGGAATCTAGCTCAGCCTTGATGAGGGCTTCCTTACTGGAAAGACCCTTCCGTTCTTTTTCCAACTGGGCAATCTTTAACGTTGCCTCATTTGCAGCTTCAAATTTTTCGGCGGCTAGAGTTCGAAGATCGTCAACCTTGCGTTGAATTTGCGCTGTACTTGGCGCAGCCCACACCACTGTTGTTGGCGCAAGAAAAACCGCGACCAACAGTGATGCGAGGAGTTTTCTTGCCATTAATAATCCTTTTCAACTCATGAGGACATATTTCAGCTAATAAAAAGATCAACAGTTGATCGAATCGATACCTCAACTTTATCAAGATACCCACGTATTAGGGTCCTGACACTAACTTTTGTCCTGTGAGAAATCTGTGTATTTGACACCTTCCTCGTAAATCAAGACTCAACCTTGTCTTGGTTAAACTCCACGAATGAGCCAACGTATTGACCCCATAAAATCTCTATTCTCTTCACATCGGGGATTAAAAAACGGAATGAATCTGTGGCCGCCATTTCTATTTTCTGGGATTCGAATTCTCGAATTCTCGCCCGATTTTAGGCGAGTCAAAGTCAGGCTAAAGAAGGGAAAACTCACTTCTAACTACGTGGGAACACTTTTTGGCGGATCACTCTTTTCTATGACCGATCCTTTTTTCATGATCATGACTTTACGAAATCTGGGGAATGAATACATCGTCTGGGACAAACGCGGTGAAGTTGAATTTTTTTCACCTGGAAAAGAAGCTGTTTTTGCAGAGTTTAATATTTCAGAAGATGATTTAGTAGAAATCAAAAGTAATGTCAGCAAAGACGGAAAGTATTTGAAGTGGTTTGAAGTGGAGATAAAGACTGCCGAAGGTGTTGTCGTGGCAATTGTGCGAAAACAAATTTATGCTCGAGCAAAAGATTAGTTCCGTCCTCGAAGCAATAAAAAGTCCTTGGATAAAACTTTAAATGGAAAGCAAAAGTGAATTAGCATAAGCCAACTCCCAATTACGACCAAACAATCGACCTAAATTATGGCATATATTTCCAGCTACTCGCAGTCACTTACAAAGTTATAGAAGAGTCGCCCTATAAGCCGGATTGTAAGATTCCGACGGATCTTACGGATCACCCACTAGGTATGAAGTCTGCGTCCAATTCCCATATACGAATTGGAGAATTTTCGATAAACCATGTCTGAAAGTCTTTATCGAATCCAAGAATTATCGCGACTCCAACCAATATGAATAAGACTCCAACTCCTATTTTGAACTTACCTTCAGGATTTGCAATCCATCGAGCCTTCCCCATGATTCTTTACCCTGATAATGCAATTACAAGAAGTGCAACACAAAGTCCCACAACGTAGGCCAGCAAAAGCACTATCCCCTCGCCAAATGATGCCGGCAGGACCGTCACAACAATGTATCCATAAAACGGTGAACAGGAACTAAATACAGGGCCAAGTGCGCTGCCAGTTAAAATAGTTCCAGAGATTCCTTTGTGGGAACGAGCAGAGGCCATTTTTTGGTTGCTGCGACTTTGAAGTGAAAGATTCATGGATACAAAATCCCAAACTTTTGGGAAAATCGTAACAATCCCGAGTGCGATAAGAATGATCCCACTAATCCATTGCCAAACAGATGTTGGAATATCATGTTGTTTGATCGATAAGTTGAGAAACTGTCGTACTTCCGGACCACTTACGAATCGCAGCTTCGTTGGCATCTATGTGAACAAAGGTATGTTGAAGCGTAATTCCGAATTTTTTTCGAAGTTCATTGGAATTATCAAAGTCCACAAGGGCGATTGCCATATCAGCAGGAATCTCATTGAGGCTTGCCTCAAAATTATCTCTTGCTATTTTGCATGTAGCGCACCACGATGCATTAAAAAACAGGATCACTCGAGAGCTACTATATTTTTCTATTTGTGATTTATAAACTTCATATGAGATGTAATCTCCGCTCGCTTCATTAAGATTAGAAGGTGCCGAAGATTCTGTAACCGCAATTTTATTATTAACTTGATCTTACTGAACCGAGTTTGTGCCCGAACAAGCCGACAGCAGAACACTAATTAGGCTCAAAGAGACAAATCGCTTGATTGTGAAATTTCCGACTTTTCTCATTTTAGTTACTCCGATCCCAGATGACTTAAACACGAGTTTATCTCTTAAACGCCTAAAACTAACTTGATCGGCGCCTTCTGCTTTGAATTTGAACGCCTGCACGGTTGATGACTTTCTTCAAAAAACTTGAGGTTGGTTCTGAGATGGATTTGGGAATGTATTGCTTATTGGACTCGATGAAATGCGGCCCCAACAGCTGCTCCATCGTGTACATCCCGTTTTCTCGTTTGACCAGCTCCTCGACCGCAAATTTAGCCCCATTTCCGAAAGCTTCCCGTGAAATTGACTCATGCTTCAACCTTACGGTTTGAAAGGGAAATCCAAAAATAATTTCATGTACTCCAATAATTCCACCAGCCCGAATACTTTTGATATCACTTGATTGTAAATCCAACGCTTTGGATATTTGTAGGGCCGTACCTGAAGTTTCTGGTTTAACTTTGAAGTGTTCTTCTACAATTTCAATATCAGCATGCGGCGCAATGTGCTTAAGAGTTTTAGCGGCGAGGATCATAAAATTGATGCCAAGGGTGATGTTTGGCGACCATAAAACCTTAGTCTTTTCACTCAATTTCTCAAGAGACCTAATACTTTTACTTGAGTACGAAGAGATTGCGGTAACAATCGCCACTCCCATTTGCGCCGCTGTCTCACCGTAGTAATCCAATCCTTCCTCCGAAGAAAAATCGATAATTGCATCTACTGGGTGTTTTTCGAGTAACTCCTGTGCCGTGAATTCTGAAATAGAATGAATGAGGCCAGGTTCTTTCGACTCAATTCCCAAGAATTCTGGGACTGATCGATGTTCCAACACATGACTCTTTCGAATTACCCACTCCAGGCGGATCATAGGATCCTTAAGTAACACCGTAGCCACGGCTTTCCCTGTTTTTCCAAATCCAATTAAACCAACGCTGATAGGTTTCTTGCCTTCATATAACCATTCCATAGTCATTGTCATGTAAGAACCATAACTACATCACATGCTCAAGAGTCAACAACCTACTTGCTTGCACTCACGCTTATGTTGCTGTGAAAATCAACAGAGAATCATGTCAATACGTTGATTGTAAAACATTTTCTAGAATTAAAAATATTTTGCAATCAGGCTACACTTTTAAGAAAATTAATAAATTGCTATGAAATATATGTTTTCGTGAAAAATTACACCTGATCGTGCTAGCAATAGATCACTCCAAGTAAAACCAACTTTGTTAAAAGAAGAGTCGCCCTATAAGCCGGATCCTGTCGTTCTTGCGAACGGATCACCATCCATCTAGATCTGTAATTACTTACAGATTCAAGCAACCTACCCGTTGACTCGAGCGAGCAGCTCTCAAACGCCAACTGCGTGGTCTTGCTTCAGGCGGGGTTTACATAGCCAACTACATTTCTGCAATTGCTGGTGGTCTCTTACACCACCGTTTCACCCTTACCAACATTGCTGTTGGCGGTTTACTTTCTGTTGCACTGTTCCCGCGGATTGCTCCGGGTGGGAGTTACCCACCGCCTTGCTCTGCGAAGTCCGGACTTTCCTCGGCGTAATTAGCGAACTAATTACAACGCGGTGATCTGGGCGACTCTTCTGCGTAAAGGATAGGCGTTAGAAGTTGAAGTAGGAAATTATTTATCTTCTGGGGCATCTGTAATGCGACCTGCATGCGCAACGGCGCTTGGATCACGCTTAACTTTAATCAGGCTGGCAACAGTTGAGACAACCAGAATCAATCCGATAACAGCGAGGCTCCCGACGGTAGGGATCTTAGGAATTTCAGTCCATGTTTCATGTAAGTAAGTCATAATCAACTTAACGCCGATGAACATCAAAATAATAGATAGACCAAGTGAAAGGTAGACCAGCTTGTCTAATAATCCCTTGAGCAAGAAATAAAGTGCTCGCAGACCTAATAGTGCAAAGGCGTTAGCTGCAAAAACTAAGAACGGCTCTTGGGTAACACCAAAAGTTGCCGGGATTGAATCAAAGGCAAAGAGCAGATCAGTTGATGCAATTGCAATCATTACCAAAAACATTGGCGTGGCAAGACGCTTGCCATTTACCTTTGTAAAAATCTTTGAGCCATCGTATTCATCGGTCATTGCGATGCGTTTTCTGATTGAGCGGACCATAAAGTTATCTTCAGGTGATGGATCTTCATCCCAGTGCTTGAATAAGCCAACGCCGGTCCAGATCAAGATTGCACCGAAGATTACGAAAGTAAAGCTAAAGGCGGCCAGGGCAGCTGCACCTACGGCGATAAAGATTGCACGCAAAACAAGTGCCAGAATTACGCCAAACATTAATACGCGCTGGTGGTAGATCGAAGGCACTTTGAACTGAGCCAAGATAATAATGAAGACGAATAAGTTATCAACGGACAGAGATTTTTCAACTAGATAGGCGGCAAAGTATTCGGTTCCAAATTGTGAACCTGCTGTTTGCCAAACCCAAACACCAAAGGCAATGGCAACACCGATGTAAAAAATCGACCAGGTTACCGCTTCTTTAAACATTACTTCATGCGGTTTGCGACTGACGGTAAGTAAGTCGATCACAATCAGAGCGATAATTGCACCAACTACAAGTGCCCAAGTTAAAAGTGTTACGTTCATAATTTCTACCTATTCGTTAAGGAGCCAGTGATGCCAAGGTCTCCCTCAACCACGAAGTGGTAGCAACTCCGGGATATTTCTATCCGTATTGACGAAGCTGCTTTTGCGAGGTACTCCCCTTAACTTCTGCGAATACTAGATTTAATTCATCACCACTGCAAATTAGCCTTGAACTTCGTGTCGAAATGCGCAAAGGTTGCCAAATGCAAACAGGTCGCAGCGTGGTTATTTCAAAAAATGGTGGCGCAGCCGCAAGTCAGCCACTGGCAGTAAGTGTGGCCATAGGCATCTTGCAACAAGGTGGCAGTTTTATCGATGCCGCCATTGCCTTAAGTGCGGTAATCAGTGTTGTAGAACCTGGTGCATCACATCTAGGTGGTGATGCGTTTTTAGTAACTCACCACGCAGCCAGCAAAACAAACCTTGCTTTTAACGGATCTGGTGAAGCTCCGCATGGCGCAACCCCCGATGCCTATGCCGATGGAATTCCACTTCATGGATATAAATCAGGCACGGTCCCCGGATTAGTGTCGACCTGGTTTGAAGCCCATGATCGATATGGAAAACTCCCTATTGAACAACTGTTAGTACCGGCAATTGATTACGCTGAAAATGGCTTTGCTGCAACTGCCGGCTTTGTTAAACGAATCGCCGAACATTTACTTATTGCACCTGACACAAAGATATTTCAAACTATGGGCATCGATGTCACAGTAAAAATTGGTGACTTGGTAGTTCAAAAAGATTTAGCAAAATCTCTTCGGCTTATTGCAGCTGGCGGACGTGCAGCTTTTTATGAAGGTGAAATTACCCAAAAATTAATCAGCGCCAGCGACGGTTGGTTTAATGCCCAAGATTTAAAAGCCCACACAACTCGAGTGCTAGATCCACTATCAGTGAAGTACCGAGACATTACTGTTTACGGACAACCTCCTCCGACACAGGGAATGATTTTGATGGAAGAGCTCCTTATTAATGAACGTTTTGACATCGCTAACCTCTCCGAAGTTGATCGGATTCACTTGGGTGTGGAGTCAAAGAAAGCTGGTTTTGCCGATCGAAATGCAATTTTGGGAGATCCAGAATTACTCACCGTAAATGTTGAAAAAATCTTAGCTAGTAGCAATATTGATGCTTGGGTGTCGAAACTAAATATGGACACAGCAAATAATGATGAGGTTGCAGCCATCGAAGGTAGCGATACGACTTATTTCTTGGTTGCCGATAAAGAAGGTAATGCAGTCTCTTGGATTCAATCAGTTTTCCATGGCTTTGGCGCTTCGTGGGCAATTCCAGGGACTGGCATCGTGATGAACAATCGTTTGACTGGATTCTCGTTAGATCAAAACTCACCTAACATCATTGCACCCGGCAAGCGTCCGGCACATACTTTGAATGCATTTACGGCTACTCGCGCCGATGGTTCGTTGTATCTTGTTGGTGGAACACCGGGTGCAAATATCCAGGTACAAACTAATTTACAGCTCATTATTAATGTGGTTGATTTAAAGATGAATGTTCAGCAAGCAATTGAGGCCCCGCATTGGCAACATCTACAAAAGCCAAGTGAGAGTTCGGAAGAAGAAAATGGAACTGGCGTACTTCAAATTGAAGATCGTGTTGGCACGCAAGTAATAGATGGCTTGAAAGCAAAGGGTCACGATGTGCGGCCATTACCTGCTTGGGGACATGGCTCTTCTACCCAATTACTAGAAGTGTTGCCTGATGGCGCCTTCGCTTTTGGATCAGATCCTCGCAGCGAAGGTCACGCAGCAGGAGTTTAAATAGAAGCTATTGCCTCATCTAGAACGCTTAGGGCATCTTTAAGCAGTTCATCTGTAATCACGATCGGTGGCAAGAAACGCACAACGTTTGAGTAAGTTCCAGCAGTAAGAATGAGAACACCCTTGCTTTGGCAATACTTAACAATTGCATTCATTGCCGCAGTGTTTGGGGTCTTTGTACCTGGTACAACTAATTCAATTGCTTGCATGGCACCGCGACCACGAACTTCGCCAATCACCGGGTATTTTGCTTGCATTGCACGAAGTGAATCACCAAGGATTTTTCCAATGTGGTTGGCACGCTCTACTAATTTTTCTGCCTCAAGTGTTTCAAAAACACCTAACGCAGCTGCACATGAAAGTGGATTTCCACCATAGGTTCCACCTAAACCGCCAACGTGAACTGAGTCCATAATTTCGGCCCGCCCCGTAACTGCGGCAAGTGGCAATCCACCAGCGATTCCTTTGGCCGTAATAATCATGTCCGGCACAACACCTTCGTGTTCAACGGCAAAAAGATTTCCAGTACGGGCAAAGCCAGTCTGAACTTCATCGGCAATAAAGAGAATGCCTTTTTCAGCGGCGTACTGTGAAAGTGCAGGCAAAAAACCCTTGGGTGGCACAACAAATCCACCTTCTCCTTGAATTGGTTCAATCAAAATTGCGGCAACATTGTTAGCGCCAATCTCTTTATTAATCTTGCTAACAATCATCTCCATTGCATCTTCAGTGATCGTTGCTTGATTTCCAATCCAGTGAAAAGCATAAGGCAACGGGAGGCGATAAACCTCGGGCGCAAATGGACCAAAACCATCTTTGTACGGCATATTTTTAGAACTCATACCCATAGTTAAATTTGTTCGTCCGTGATAGCTATGTTCAAAAACAACGATTGCTTGTCGCTTGGTGTAATAACGCGCAATCTTGACTGCGTTTTCAACGGCTTCGGCACCTGAATTAACCAGAACTGATTTCTTTTTAAAAGTTCCTGGTGTTACAGCATTTAATTTTTCGCAGACTTCGATGTAACCCATGTAAGGGGCAACCGTAAAACATGTATGTGTAAATGCCTGTACTTGTTCGATCACGCGATCAACGACACGCGGTGCAGCATTTCCAACATTTGTAACACCAATACCTGCACCAAGATCAATGATCTGGTTGCCATCGATATCAAGAAGAATTGCATCACTTGCCCGTTCAATCACAACCGGGATCGCCATACCTAGTCCCCCAGATGTCGCCTCACTGCGGCGCTGTAGCGCCTCGAGAGATTTTGGTCCCGGAATAGCGGTAACCAACCGACGCTCTTGAGTCAAAGAAGTAAGTGTTGTCATGCGTAAAGTCTAAGCCATCATTTCGCACATGCCAGCCGAGTAGTTAGGCTTGGCGCTATGACTTCTGAGTTACGTGAGAGCGCACCGCTGCTCGATGCTTACCTGTCTTACTTTGAGAGCGAGCGCACCGCCTTCACAATTCCTGGGCATAAGCAGAAAGCTCATCGCTTGGATGAGGGCCTTGGGTTAGTCGTTGATACAGATACTCCGCTGTACGGAGGTTTGGATGAGATCAAATTAACACAAGGTGTTCTAAAAAAAGCCGAAGAGTTAGCAGCGGCGCTGTGGGGCGCAGATTACGCACGTTTTTCAACTGGTGGCTCTACTCATGCAAATCAAGCGATTATTTTGGCGATTGGAAAGCCCGGCGACAAAGTCGCACTCGCACGCACTGCTCACCGTTCGGTATTAAGTGCGCTGGTTTTATCTGGCCTAGAACCAATTTGGTTGACTCCTGAAATCGATGCTGCAACTGGTGTCCCACTTGGAATTCCACTGTCCGAGTTAAAAAGAGTAATCGAGCAAAAACCAATCGCATTACTGCTGACCGAACCTGGATATTTAGGAACACTATCTGACCTGCAATCACTCATTAGCAAGGCACATGAATATTCAATTCCAGTAATTATCGATGCCGCGTGGGGTGGGCACTTTGGTTTTAACTCACAACTTCCACAACACGTATTACAACTCGGCGCTGATGCTTTAATCACGAGCGTTCACAAAGCCCTTCCTGGGTATAGCGCTTCGGCCCTTTTACTGGCGCAAGGAAAATTACTTAACCTAGATCGTATTGAACAAAGTTTTGAGACAACCCATACAACCTCACCAGCTGGTGCACCGTTGGCATCAATCGATGCTTGCCGGGCTTTACTGCAAACTCGTGGAGATCAATTAACCGGAAACCTACTTGCCTTAGTCGATGGATTTAAAAAGGCAGTTCAATCTGAATTTACTGAGTCAATTTTTCTCAACGCTGATCAATTTGCACCAGGACGCTTTGACCCAGTAAAGATTGTCTTACGGGCAAATGTGCTGGGGCTATCTGGCGTTGATGTAGAAAAAGAGTTGCAGAAAGTTAAAATTCGAGTTGAAATGGCTGACCAAGACACAATTGTTTTCTTAGCAACTTTGGCCGATGAGTACCAAGATTTTGCCAACTTGGCAGCGGCTTTAATACCGATCTTGAAATCTCTGCAAGGTCCGCCACGTCAGACTCAAACATCACTGAGTTGGTCGGTGATTCCCCAAGTTGGGATCTCCATGCGCGATGCTTATTTTGCAGATACGGAATATGTAACATCAGATAAAGCGATTGGGCGTATTAGTGCCGATTTAATTGCGCCGTATCCCCCAGGAGTTGCAGTTGTGGCACCCGGTGAAGTTTTAACGGAGCAGATCGTTTCGGGTTTGGCAACTACTCAAAAAGCCGGTGTTCGCATTGCCTACGCTAGTGATCCAACACTTGCGACGTATCGAGTAACTATCTAATGATTTTCTGGAAAGTGACAGGCAACTTGATGATCGCCCTGTTGAATTAACAATGGCTCCGTCGTCGAACAAATCTCTTGCGCTTTCCAGCAACGAGTACGGAATCGACAACCCGACGGTGGATTAGCCGGACTTGGGACATCACCAGTTAAAACAATTCGAGTAGTTTTGCGAACTCGCTCTAACTTTGGATTAGCCAACGGAACCGCTGAAATTAGGGCTTTTGTATATGGATGTTTTGGATTAGTAAAGATTTCTTCGCGCGTACCGATTTCAACAATCTTTCCCAAATACATAACAGCTACCCGAGATGAGATATGTGAAACAACTGAAAGATCGTGTGCCACAAATAAATAGCTAAAGCCAAATTTTTCACGCAAGTCATCGAGCAAGTTAAGAATTTGTGCTTGTACTGATACATCTAAGGCTGAAACTGGCTCATCTAAAACTACTAACTTTGGACGAGTTACCAAGGCACGAGCAATGCCAACACGTTGGCGCTGGCCACCAGAGAACTCGTGTGGGTAGCGGTTACCAAATTCGCGAGAGAGTCCGCACAGTTCGATCATTTCATCAACCCGCGGATCGGAATCATCTTTAGCCATGCCATGAACTATTAGCGGCTCGGCAACGATTTGGCGCACAGTCATACGTGGATTTAGAGAGGCATAAGGATCTTGAAAAACAATCTGCATATCCTTGCGGATAGCGCGAATTTCATCGCGTGACATTTCATGTATCTCTTTACCATCAAAGGAAATTTCGCCCGCAGAGGGATCAAGCAATCGCAAAATTAACCGAGCCGTCGTTGATTTACCGCAGCCAGATTCTCCGACTAGGCCAAGGGTTTCACCTGGGGCGATTTCAAATGAGACGCCATCAACCGCGTGAATCTGGCCAACAGTACGCTTGAGTAATCCGCGCTGAATTGGAAACTTCTTCTCTAAATTCGTCACTCTCAATAACGGTTGGGTCATTTGAGATCCTTAATAAAGTTAGGTTCATTTACTCTGTGGCAACGTACTAAGCGACCTTCTGCATAAGCCTCTAGTTCTGGAACGTGTGTTTGACACTTATCGATTGCAAATTCACAGCGCGCCGCAAAGGCACAACCTTTAGGTGGCCGTGACATAACTGGAGGCGAGCCAGGGATTGTGTAAAGACGCTTGCTTGAATGTGAATCCATTTGAGGAATCGATTTCATTAAGCCCCATGTGTACGGCATTAATGGTCGCTCAAATAAATCATCGACTGGTGCTTCTTCAACGATGCGACCACCGTACATAACCGCTACTCGATCACAGATTCCGGCGACTACACCTAGATCGTGCGTAATCAAAAGTACGGCAACATTTAATTCGCGGGCAGATTTTTCTAATATCTCTAAAATCTGGGCCTGGATAGTTACATCTAAAGCCGTTGTTGGTTCGTCGGCAATTAATAACTCAGGATTACATGAAAGCGCCATAGCGATCATTGCACGTTGTCGCATTCCGCCAGAAAATTGGTGCGGATAATCATCGACTCGTTGCTGCGGATTAGGCATACCGACGAGATCTAACATTTCAATAGAGCGTGCTTTCGCCGCTTTTGCTGACATACGCTGGTGCACACGAATCATTTCGGAGATCTGATGACCAATTGTGTAGACAGGGTTCAGTGAAGTCATTGGATCTTGAAAAATCATAGAAATTTCGCCACCACGAATTTCGCGCAGTTCACGATCTGGAGTTGTTAAAAGATCAATGCCCTTCCACAAAATACGTCCCTTAGGATAAACCGCTGGCGGTTTCGGAACAAGTCCCAAAATACTCATGGCAGTTACTGATTTTCCAGAACCTGATTCGCCAACTAGGCCAACAATTTCCCCTGGATTTAAAGTCAGTGATGCACCATTGATCGCCTGTACAACTCCATCGCTGGTGTTGAAGTGAACGTGTAAATCATCAATGTGTAATAAAGGTTGTTGGCTCACTTAACACCTCGAAGTTTTGGATCGAGTGCATCACGTAAACCGTCACCAATGAGCACGATTGACAGTGTTAATAAGACCAAAATTGAACCAGGGATAAAAAATACAAAAGGCTTATCAGTTAGGTAGTTTCGAGAGCTAGAAATCATTACGCCAAGCGAAGGTGTTGGTTCGCGGAATCCAACACCAAGGAAGGCATAAACAGATTCGCTCAGGATCGCACCAGCAACAGAGAATGCAAGAACGACAATAATAGGTGGAATCGCATTTGGGCCAATGTGTCGCAAAATAATACGTTTAGTTGTGGCTCCCGTTGCTCGGGCAGCTTCGACATATTCCAATGATTTAACCTGCATCACTGAAGCGCGAAATAAACGTGTCGTTGAATACCAACCCGTGAAAACGAGTGCGGCAACAATTACCCAAAACGAAGAACCAAAGACTGTGATGATGGCAAAGCCAATTAAAACAAAGGGAATTACTTGCCAGGTATCAATGAAACGGCTAATTAAGTTATCGATCCAGCCACCAAAGTAACCGGCAATACCACCCAAAGTAACGCCAACAAGAACTGAAATCGTGGTTACAACAATTGCAACCGTTAGTGATAAACGAATTCCAAGTGTGACACGTGTAAAAATATCGCGGCCAAGGTCGTCGGTTCCAAGCCAGTGACCCTTTTGACCAGGGCCAACCAAAATATCTGGACCTAATTCATCAAATTTCCAGCTACTTATAAAAGGTCCAACCAAGCCAGCCAAAATTAAGAAAACCAAGATCGCTAAGCCGACGATTGAAATTTTATTACCGAAGAAGCGCTTTCGAACATCTTGCCAATACGAAAGTGAAACTGGAACTTGCTCTTCCATCGACATTAATGAACCGCCTTTGACTCTATTTTTATTCGCGGATCAATCAGTGCATAACTGAGGTCAACGACTAGATTCACGAATGCGCCAAATGAAATAACTACAATGGAAAGGCCCAGCACAACTGGTGCATCCTGAGACAAGGCCGAATCTGCAATCGTGGAACCCATACCCGGCAGCGAGAAAACTTTCTCGGTTTGAACGGCAACACCAAAGATTGCGATCAGAGAAGTTCCATAAACTGTGACAACTGGAATTAAGGCGTTGCGAAGGGCGTGGTGCATCCAGACCCGCCTGGCCGAGAGACCTTTTGCAAAAGCGGTGCGAATGTAATCAGCTCGTAAAACTTCTAGTAAAGATGAACGAAGCATTCGCGCAATAAAAGCGGCATCGACAACGGCAACGACTAGCGCGGGAAGAATCATTCCCTTCCAACTGTCGGTCGGAATAATGCCGAGCGTCCAACTTTGTGGCCACGGCTTAAAGAAGTTGAGCCAATCCCAGCCCAATTGAAAAGGAAGTACTCCAAACAGATACTGGGCCAATAAGCCTGAAACGAACACTGGAATTCCTTGAACGCCGACTGAAAATACTGTTCCGATGCGATCTCCAAGTGAGCCGCGTTTAATCGCGCTGGTAAGACCTACGGCTAAAGCAATAATGAGTTGAAATAGTGCACCCCAGAAAAGAAGTCTGGCACTTGTTGAAAGACCATCGGACAAAATCGTGTTTACAGATTTGTCATTTTTATATGAATACCCTAAATCACCGCGGAAAAGATTGCCCCAAAAACGAAAGTACTGAACATAGGTTGGTTTATCCAGGCCGTATTTTCGCTCAATGTTATCTAAAATCTCGGGCGGTAATGATTTCTCACCACTCTTTAATGAGATTGGGTCACCCGGAATAATAAAAAAGAGTGCAAACATCAAGGTCACTGCAGCCCAAACAACGATCAGGCTTTGCAGAACACGCTTGATTGTATAAGTAAACATTTCACTCAATCCTATTGGAGATACTTGTTGATAGAAAATCGAAGTGAGGGGCTCTCTTTCGAGAACCCCTCACTTTTAAGAACTTAAATTAGTTCTTAACGATCTGATCGAACATAATCATTCCAAGTGGAGTGATTGGGAATGTTGAAGTACTTGCAGCAAGTACAACAGCAACTCCGCGGTTTACAGTTGCAACCATAACAACGTCAGTCCTTAGAGCTTGTACCTCAGCGCGACGATACTGGCTTTGTGCAAATGACTTGTTGGTTGAAGAACGTGCTGAATCAACAAGTGCATCAAATGCCTTGCTGTTGTAACGCTCTAGGTTGTCTCCATCAATTGTCTTTGAGTGAAGCAATGGGTACAAGAAGTTGTCAGCGATTGGATAGTCGGCGAACCAACCTCCGCGAATAATCTGACCCTTACCTGAACGCATCTTTGAGAAGTACGTTCCATCTGCTGCAAATGGATCAAGCTTTGCTGGAATACCAACATCCTTGAGGTTTGCCACGATAATGGAAGCAACTTTGTCCCAGCCAGCTCCATCATTGTATGAAAGGCGAATTGCATCGGGAGTCTTGTTGCCAAGTGCCAACCACTTCTTGTAATCAGCCTTTGCGCCAACTAGATCGCGACCATCTGTAAGTCCCTGTCCCGCCTTGAAGCCAGGAATTCCAGGTGGCAATAAGCCTGATGCAGGCTTACGGATACCTTGGTAGATAACTGTTGAGATCTGATCCTTGTCGATCGCCTTAGCAATCGCTGAGCGAAGCAACTTATTCTTTGTTCCGCCAACTGTTGGATCTTCCCAATTGAAGCCCCAGTAGTCAGTTCCTAGAACAGTCTTTACGCCCTTTGTTCCCCACTTAGTGAGAAGTTCGGTGTAACGACCTGCTGGAATTGGACCGTTGTCGCATTGACCTGAAGCAAATGCATTGTATGCAGCGTTTACATCAGAGAAAATTTTGAAAGTTACTTTTGAAAGTGAAGCGGCTTTTCCACCGAAGTTAGGGTTTGGCACGATTACAACTTCGCCACCTGCGCGCTTTGTAATTGCTTTATCCAACATGAATGGACCGTTTCCAACAAGCTTTGTTCCATCTTCTTCAATCTTGCCGGATGCACCGATCATTGAAGTAGGAATTGGTGAAAACACTGAGTGGCTAACAATTGCTGGCCAGTCTGCAGTTGGGTTTTCCATCTTTGTTGTAAGAGTCATTGCTTTATCATCTGCAACAACAGATGCTGCCGGGAATGCTGCCTTACCAGTTGAGTATGCATTCATTCCGGCAATAAAGTCACCGTGGTATGCGACTTCTGAAGCAAGCTTTGAATCGAGTGCGCGCTTCCAACCGTTTACGAATGATGATGGTAGAACTGGTTCACCATTTGAGAACTTTAAGTTTTTCTTGAATGTGAAGACCCAAGTCTTTGCACCATCTTTAGTAGTCCACTTTGAAGCAACTTCACCGTAAAGGTTTCCTGCTGCATCTGTATCTGTAAGACCATCAAAAAGCATTGTTGCTGTATTTGCACCAACAAGAGTTGATGTTAGAGCTGGATCAATATGATCTGGCTCGCCTGCTGAAAAGTTCTGGCAATCAATGTATGCAGGAGTTGCAGCGTTAGCTGAAACAACTGTTCCACCGACTGCAAGGGCAAGAGCTGCAAGAACTGCCACGCTCTTTCCTAGAGTCTGTACCTTCATGTAAACCATCCTTAAAATAATCTGCGCCGACGAGGGTCATTGCATGGATTGGAGCGCCTATTTGCCCTCCGAGGGTCCCCCCACTCTAGGCGAAATGCTTGATTTTCCCAAGATTTTTTAATTTTTCGTTAAAAAAACTCTCAGCCAAGGCTCAATTTGAGCGATGGCGACAGGTGCATTGGAGATCATTATTTCTAGCGGAGATGGGTCTGTTCGTTCAAGGATCGCAAAGCGCGCAGGCCATCACTTGGCCAAATTGAAACAGTTGTAATTGAGCATGGTGAGACATCTATGTGAAAAATAGATTCAGCTGGCCCACCAATCACAACTTTTGCAGCTGATTTGATTGTTCCATTATGCGTTACCACTGCAACTC